>TARA_R110000868_G_scaffold373030_1_pt1 | contig 92599 bp, 80 predicted proteins | sample TARA_R110000868 | Tara Oceans TARA_R110000868 (sample SAMEA4397489) | marine metagenome | biome: Polar Biome; feature: [SRF] surface water layer (ENVO:00010504); material: water (ENVO:00002006), including particulate matter (ENVO:01000060) such as... | depth 5 m
TTTTTGTGCCTTGATTTTAATAGAGCGTCCATATATGCCCCGCGACTAGAAGGAGTACCTTGGGTATGGCTAAACCTAATAACGCGCCACTCAACAGCCTACTGTCACAAACCACACCCTCTACGAAGCACCCTATTCCCCTTGGGAGTCGCCGAGCAACGGAGAAAAATAACGGCACGCAGTAGCGAGCACTGTCCGAGCAAAAAACGATTGAGTATCGTTTTTTGTGAGTTGCGCAGCGGCCGTTAGTTTTTCGAGTAGCGCAGGGGATCGGCGTAGCCGACGACTGACTAGGGGTGCCTTTTGCTTTGGTTACTTTCATTTGGGCAAGCAAATGAAAGTAACCCGCCCAGCAAGACGGAAACACAGCCAAGAAAATCATTACAATAATAAAAAAGAAGAAAACACTCAAATCAAAATCAAAACAATTGGATACCGGCGTTCGCCGGTAGGGCCTGCCCCACGAGAGCAGCGAGTGCTGTGGGTATGACCAAACCAAAAAAAATCCCCGCAGTGCGAGGATTTAAAAAAACTATTTCAAAATAGTCACCGGCGCTTCCGCCACGTGCAGACCACACTCCTGGCCACCTTCACGCTGCTCCCACCACCAACGGCCGGCGCGTACGTCCTCACCTGGCTGCACCGCACGGGTACAAGGGGCGCAACCTATGCTGGGGAAGCCTTGGTCGTGTAAAGGGTTGTAGGGTACGTGCTCGGCGCGTAGGTATTGCCACAGTTCAGCCTCTGTCCAGCTGGCTAGTGGGTTGTATTTCCACAGGTCATTGCCCTCGTCCCACTCTTTGGCGTCGATAGCGGCGCGTGAGAGGGATTGCTCGCTGCGCATGCCGGTAATCCACGCTTCTTTACCGGATAAGGCGCGTTTTAATGGCTCTACTTTACGTATGTAACAGCAGCTTTTGCGGGATTCTAAGGAATTGTAAAACCCATTAATACCGTTTTCGGCCACGTAGTTTTGGGTGGCTTCGGCCTGGGGGTAATACACATGCACGCGGTAATCGTAACGCGACTCTATGGTAGACAGCAGGTTTACCGTTTCGGGGTGCAGGCGGCCGGTATCTAGCGAGAAAATATCGATAGCAATTTTGTTACGCAAAATCACATGGGTTAGCAGCATGTCTTCTGCGCCCAAGCTGTTAGCCAAAACTATGCCCTTGTGTGCTTGCGCCATGGCCTGTAAATCGGCGATTAGGGTGTTTACTTTGTCTGCCAATGTCACGGCAATCTCCTACTTTTTAAAAACGAAGCTATACGTACTTAAGCCCAAAGGCTTAGTGAAGTCGCGTATTATGGGAAATATTAACCATGAAATAAAATACTAACTATCACTAAGCTAATAACTAAAAGGCATAACCTGTTAAAAACTAATGTAGCGGCTTAGCGCCAAACCAATGGTAGTCGCCCAATTGCTCACAAACCTCACCCACCAAGATAATAGCCGGTGATTTCACCTCGTGGCGCTGTATTAACTGGGCTAAATCTTTAAGCTCACCGCCTACGCTACGCTGCTGGGGGCGGCTGGCGTTTTCTATAATCGCCACTGGCGTATTAGGGGCACGGCCATGCTGTATCAACTGCCGCTGTATATCCGCCGATTGATGCAGGCCCATATAAATAGCTAGGGTTTGTTGGCTTTTGGCTAGGCTAGCCCAGTCTAGGTCACCACCCTCTTGGCCGTGGCCGGTAACAAATACAGTGGACTGGGCATAGTCACGGTGGGTTAAGGCCACACCGGTATAAGCCGCTGCTGCTGCCGCTGCGGTAATGCCCGGCACTACGTCAAAACTAATGCCCGCCTCGGCTAAGGCCTGTAGCTCTTCGCCGCCACGGCCAAATACAAAGGGGTCGCCGCCCTTGAGGCGCACTACCCGATTACCCGCCAGCGCTGAGGCGACTAAGCGCGCCTGTATCTCTTCTTGCGGCACGCTGTGAAAGCCTTTGGTTTTGCCTACATAGATAAACTCGGCATCGCGTCTGGCGCGCTCTAAAATACTTTTATCGACTAGGGCATCGTAAAAAATGACATCGGCCTGCTGCAAACGCAGCTGCGCTTTTAAGGTCAGCAATTCGGCATCACCGGGTCCTGCGCCGACTAGGCTAACGTGGCCTAGCCTAAGAGTTTCACTATTAGCCTTACAATCATCTAACAGTTGCTGAGCTATTTGCTCGGCTTGCTGCTGTTGGCCGCCGGCTAATTGCTGAGTAATTTCAGAATCTAATAGGCGCTCCCAAAATTGGCGGCGGCTATCAAAAGTAGGCAGGCTTTGTTTTACTTTATCGCGCCAACGGCCCATAAGCAGGGCAACATCGGCAATGGCCTGAGGCAGTAAATTATCGATTTGCGCCCGTAGGCGGCGCGCTAATACCGGTGCGTTACCACCACTGGAAATAGCTACTTGTATATCGCCGCGATCTACCACTGCCGGCATAATAAATTCGCTATGCTGAGGGTCGTCGACACTATTACACCAGATGCATTGCGCTACGGCGGCGGCCTGCACTTGCTGATTCACTGCACTGTCATCGGTAGCGGCTACCACCAACCAACATTGAGTGACGTCATCGGCGCTAAAGTTTTTTAGGTGTAAGGTCAGCTTTTGTTGCTGCGCCCAGCCCTGCACCGTGGCGCAAGCTTTAGCTGCCACTACGTGTATATCGGCACCGGCTTTTTGTAGCATCTCAATTTTTCTAGTGGCTACTTTACCGGCGCCTACCACCAACACTTTTTTATGCTGCAGGTCGGCAAATATAGGGAAAAACTTCATAGTCAGTCGTTACGCCTGATAGTTTTGCTTGATAGCCACTGTCGCTACAGCCCTTGCTCATCATTAACAAAAAAGCCTTATTCAGGGCCTGTATAACACAGTGAATAAGGCTTTTTATTATGGAAGATTTATTCGCTTAGCGAAGAAATCTTATGCGCTTTTAAGTTTATTTAAAAACGAAGCTTCTTTCTATTTAGGCTTCTTTACGATGAAAGTCCTGTGGGCCTTCATAGGCTTTAATCTCGCCGGTACGCACTAAGAAATCACCAAAACGCTCATCGGTTTTACGAGTAGCGGCGTACTTGCCTAACAGTTCATCGGCAATAGTCAAAATTTCTGACTCGTCGATATTCTCTTCATACAAAGCACTAAAACGCTCACCGTGGCCACCAGCACCTAGGTACATATTGTAGCGGCCTGGGCCTTTACCGATAAAGCTCATTTCAGCTAACACTGCACGGCCACAGCCGTTGGGGCAGCCTTGCATGCGTATAGTAATAGGCTGATCGGCAATACCGTGTTTTTCGGCTAGTTTCTCTATGTGGGTTACTAAGCTAGGCAAGTAACGCTCACTCTCAGCCATGGCCAAGGGGCAAGTAGGCAGTGCCACACAGGCCATAGAGTTTTGGCGTATTAGCGATACTTGTGGCCCAGTTTGTAAACCGTACTGCTCTACCAAAGCTTCAATTTGCGGGCGATTTTCCGGCGTAATATTAGCAATAATAATATTTTGGTTAGGGGTCATGCGGAAGTCACCTTGGTGTACTTCGGCAATGGCGCGCATACCCGTTAATAATTGCAAACCTTGCTCGGCGTCATCTTTGATGCGGCCGTTTTCTATAAATAAGTTTAGGTGCCAGTTACCGTCGTGGCCCTCTATCCAACCGTAGCGATCGCTGTTGCTGATAAATTCAAAAGGCCTATCAGCTTGCAGTTTAAAACCACAGCGCTTTTCTAGCTCTTCTTTAAACCATTCTATGCTGCGGTCACCAATAGTGTATTTAAAGCGGGCAAAGCGACGCTCGACACGATTGCCGTAGTCACGCTGAATTCTTACGGTTTCTTCGGCCACTTTTAGCATTTGATCAGGGGTACAAAAACCGATGTGATCCGCTAAACGCGCATAGGTTTTAGGGTCACCGTGAGTCATGCCCAAGCCACCACCCGCGGTGATGTTATAACCTACTAATTTGCCGTCTTCGATAATGGCGATGTAACCCAAGCAGTGCGCGTAAATATCCACGTCATTGTAAGGGGGCACGGCCACTACCACTTTAAATTTACGCGGCAGGTAGTAAGGGCCGTAAATAGGCTCTTCTACATTTTCGGGGTTTTCAACTTTCTCACCGTCTAACCACAGGTCGTAGTAGGCGCGCGTTTCTGGCAGTAAATGCTCAGATAATTTTTTCGCCCAGCCAAACACTTCTTCATGGGCGCGGCTGTCTACCGGGTTGGGGTTACACATAACGTTACGGTTAACGTCACCACAACCACAAATGCTATCCATTAATACTTTGTTCATGGCTTGGAAAGTGGGTTTTAAATCACTTTTAATCACGCCGTGTAACTGGAAGGTTTGACGGGTAGTAATACGAATTGAGCTGTTGGCATACTCTTGGCACATTTCATCCAGCGCCAACCACTGCTTGGGTGAACATACGCCACCCGGTATGCGCGCACGTATCATAAAGCTGTACTCAGGCTCTAAGAATTGCTTTTTACGCTCGTGCTGGTTTTCGCGGTCAAACTGCTGGTAAGTACCGTGGTGTTTTAGGGTGTGGATATCGCTATCGGCAACCGCGCCACTTAATTGGTCAGCAACGCTTTCGTTTAAAGTGCTGCGTAAACCTTTGCTGGCTGCTTTACCTTTTTCTATATCGGTAACGGGTATGTAGTTAGGATCGGCTAGATATGTCATCTTAATATACGTCCTTCTGGTAGCGACCTTTGCGCTGTAAATCGTCTAAGTACGCTTTTGCGAACTCTATACCTTTGTCGTTGTGCGCGGCGATAACATCTATCAACGCCTGCTCTACACCTTTGGCCATGGCATCTTTATCACCACAAACATAAAAGTGTGCGCCTTTTTCCAACCAGGTAAATATGTCTTCACCCTGTTGGCGTATGCGATCTTGCACATAGATGCGCTCAGCTTGATCGCGCGAGAAGGCTAAATCGATACGGCTTAATAAACCGGATTTATGCCAGGCCTGCCATTGGGTTTGGTATAAAAATTCGTAACGGGCATTGGAGTTGCCAAAGAACAACCAGCTCTCGCCTTGCGCACCTTGTGCTTCACGCTCTTGCATAAAGCCGCGATAAGGAGCAACACCGGTACCCGCACCCACCATAATAATAGGCGTGTCGGTGCTTTCAGGTAAATGAAAGTGGCGGTTAGGTTCTATAAACACTTTCGCCTTATCATCGTCGGTTAAAGATGCTAAGTAGTGCGAAGCGCCACCAAAACGTTTTTTGCCCTGACGCTCTGCTACCACTTCGCGCACGGTGACATGTACTTCTTCTTCCACCGCGCTCTGGCTAGAGGCGATAGAATATAAACGGGGTGTTAGCGGGCGCAGTTGATCAAACAACTCTTGCGCTTGCCAGCCGTGTGGCATTTCTGCCAGTACTTCTACCACTTGGCGCGTATAAAGAGCCGCTAAGAAGTCAGCGCGTTCGCCTTCGGCTAAGCCTTTCCACACTAGGCGCTTATCATTTTCACCGCTATTTTCTACCAAGTACTCAACCAGTTTAGGGTGTAATAAGGTTAACTCCCTATCGCTGAGTAAGGCTTCACGCAGTGTTTTTTGCTGTTTGTTGCTGGTGATTTCAGTGTCGCCCTCTAATTGGGTGACCGCTAAAATCTCTTCCACTAACTCAGCATCGTTGCTGTGCCAAATACCTAAGGCATCGCCAGGCTGATAGCTCAAGCCTGAGTCTTCCAAAGAGATTTCTACGTGCATAATCTTTTTCTCACTACCGCTGCCGGTAATGGCGAAGTTATCAATAATATCTGCACTAAAGGGCGCAAACTTATTGTAGGCACTTTCAGTAACCAAGCTTAACGCCGGTGCTGCTGCCGCAGCCGCTGCCGCGCTGCCCGCATTCGCCAAGTTATCTTGCCAGTAGCCCTGCCACTGATCTAACCATTGCTCGGTTTCGGCCTGGTAATCGATGTCGGCATCTAGACGATCGCCTATACGGCTGGCGCCTAATTCGGCTAAACGCTCATCAAAGTCTTTACCGGTTTTGCAGTAAAACTCGTAGCTGGAATCACCTAAGCCTATTACGCTGTAGCTAAGATTAGCCAACTTGGGCGCTTTTTTACCTTGCACAAACTCTAAGAAGCCGCGCGCTGAATCGGGTGGGTCGCCCTCGCCTTGGGTGCTGACCACTATCGCGAGGTGGGTTTCGCTTTTTAGGTGGCGTGGGTTGTAATCTTCCATATCTAGCAATTTGACCGCTGCGCCTTTGCTGCTTAAGTGGGCGTGTAAACGCTCAGCAACACCGCGGGCATTACCCGTTTGCGAACCGTATAACACGGTAATGGTGGCGCCGGGAGCAGACTCAACAGCAGGCGCTGTTGCACCCACAGCCAAAGACTGGCCGCTTAAACCGGCAAAATAGCCGCTTAACCAGATTAACTGCTGTGGTTGCAGATCAGTAATGGCGCCCTGTACACGGCCCATTTGTTCAGTACTCAACAAACCCTGTGGGCCTGTTTGAGCCACGGCCAGCTGCGCCGCAGATTTTTCATTTGACATAAGTCGTCTCAAATAATTAATCTAAAAAATTCAAATATTACTGGAGCCATGAACTCCAGCCACTAACGTCAGCGCACTAACTCTAGCGCGACAAATAGATAAACACTCTAGCTTGCCCCGCCCAGCACTACCGCCGATTTCACAGCTGATATAGGTAGCAGGAGTAGACAGCATAAGCCGCCTATTTAGCATGGTGGCGCGCATTATGAAGCATTCTTTTAATCAAATAAAAGACTAAGTATTAATAAGATAATAACTTTTTGATATAAGGTAAGATTGTATTCTCTACGTCTATCATCTTGGACTATCTAGTGTTATCTCAGGTACAGCTACTGGAATAAATCCGAGCTTAAATAGCGATCGCCGCGGTCACATATCACACACACTATCACCCCAGAGGCTATCGTTTCGGCGACTTTAGCGGCCACAGCTACTGCACCACCGCTGCTCATCCCGCAAAACAGCCCTTCCTCGCGCGCTAAGCGGCGCGTCATTATACGTGCTTCTTGCTCAGATATCTCTATGACTTGGTCAACTCTTTTACTATCGAAAATTTTCGGCATATAGGCCGCCGGCCACTTACGTATACCGGGTATTTGCGAGCCATCGGTGGGCTGGGCACCGATAATCTGTATAGCCGGGTTTTGCTGCTTCAGGTATTGCGACACCCCCATAATAGTGCCGGTGGTGCCCATGGAGGAAACAAAGTGGCTAACATCACCCTCGGTATCACGCCATATTTCAGGGCCAGTGGTTTCAAAATGGGCGCGGTAATTATCGGGGTTAGCAAATTGATTGAGCATCTTATAGCCGCCCTGCGCAACCTTGTCCTCGGCATAGTCTCTCGCTGCCTCCATGCCGCCTTTGGCAGGGGTCAAGGTTACGGTAGCGCCATAGGCACGCATAGTGATTACGCGCTCAGCAGTGGCGCTCTCGGGCATCACTAGCTCTATCTCTAGGCCATGCAGGCTGGCTATCATGGCCAGCGCTATGCCAGTGTTGCCGCTGGTGGCCTCTATCAGTTTCACCCCAGGGCTAAGCTCGCCACGATCCAGTGCGCCTTGAATCATAAAGGCGGCAGCTCGATCTTTAACGCTACCGCCGGGGTTTTGGCCCTCTAGCTTAGCCAGCACCTTAACCCCAGGTTGTTGCACCACGTTTTGCAGCTCAACTAAGGGAGTATTACCAATTAGCTGCAATAAGTTCATAAACTGGATTCACCCAGTTTTTCTGAACAATCTGCCTGTTTAATTTGAATTTCTGGCTGGTGATACACCCGTGAGCAATGCGGCACCGATTTAGTCAACCAGACGTTACCGCCTATGATGCTGTCGGCCCCCACCACGGTATCGCCGCCCAATATGGTCGCGCCGGCATATATCACCACATTGTCTTCTATGGTGGGGTGGCGCTTACGGTCGGCCATACTTTTATCAACACTGAGCGCACCCAAGGTTACCCCTTGATACAGTTTGACATGCTTACCTATCACCGAGGTTTCACCTATCACCACACCACCGCCGTGATCTATGCAGAAAAAGCGGCCTATATGTGCTGAGGGATGTATCTCTATGCCGGTGCGGCTGCTGGCAAACTCACTGAGTATACGCGGCAGCAAAGGTACTTTTAGCTTATCCAGCAAATGGGCGATGCGATACAGGGCGATGGCATAAAAACCCGGGTAAGTGGCAATAATTTCCAAGCGGCTTTTCGCTGCCGGGTCACCACGCTCTATAGCGATTAAGTCGTCTTGTAATAAATCAATAATCGCAGGCAGCTCCATTTCGAACTGCTCACGTAGAATCGCTGGAGCACGCTCATCACCTGCGGCGGCAAACACCACACTCAGTAGGCACTCAAAATCTAGCTGAAACTGGACATAGGCACGACTAAACTCCGCCTCATCAGAAAACTCTTGCTGCAGACGCTCGGGGAATAAAAAAGCCAATAGCTCATCGACCCAAGCTAACACTTCATCTCTATGGGGTAATCGAGACGCGTGCTTATAGCGGCAATATAATGTTGAACTCAAAGATTCCATGCATCACAACCTATGATTGAAGAGAATGGTTTAATAAGACTTTAACCAGCCTTATGGAAGGAGCAGTAAGCCAGTGATCATAACGGAAAGTTAGAATTGGGTAAATAGAACGGCCATGCCTATGACCAAGTGACAACCCGGGAATCGCCTAATACCAGCGCTTTAATAGCTCGGCTACGCACACTGGCCGTTGATAATTTTCAGCCTCAAAATGCAATTGATATTTAACATCAACATAATCAGCCTGCGCTGTTACAGCCATCACCGTTACCCGCAGCCTAAGCTTATCACCCACTTTTAAGGGGCTGATAAAGCGCAAACTATCAAAGCCGCGATTAACACCCATACGGCTATCGACGACGGTGAAAATTTGATCCATAAACTGCGGCGCTAAGGCAATAATTAAATAGCCGTGGGCTATGCTGCCACCAAAGGGGCTTTCGACAGCGGCGCGCTCGGGGTTAGTGTGTATCCATTGCTGGTCACCAGCTATGGCTGCGAACTGATCTACACGCTCTTGCGCTACCAGTAGCCACGGGGAAACACCCAGCTCTTTATCAATATATAAGGCAAAATCCGCCGCCTTTAGCGCTATAGCACTGTTCATAGTAGTCAGGATGGATTCAGAGGTTTTATTTCCAATCTGTTAACCCGTATTGGTTCATGATTTTTTCTAACTCGCCGCTGGCTCTCAGCTCTCTAATCACAGTATCTACTCGCTTAACCAGTTTTTTAGAGCTTGCTTTAGCAGGCGAACAAGCAATATACATGGGCTGTGGTAAGTTAGTATGACCTACCCGTTTAATTTTGCCGCTTAAACCCATTTGCAATATTTTGGCATTGGCTACCGGCTCACTTTCTACCAAAGTGTCTATACGGCCCGCGGCCAATTTTTTAAAGTTTTTCTCCAGCGCATCGACACCAGAAAGCGCCTTAAACACATCTTTGCGGGTTTTTACTAGGGCATCAATTTCCTCTTCATAGGAATAACCTTTAATAATCCCCACTTTTCTAGCTAGCAATGAGTCCACACCTTGGTAGCTCCAGCTATCCGCAGACCTGACATATACAGCTGTTTGATTGACCCCCCAACTCTCTTCGGGAAACACAAAGCCTGGCGCATCTTCTTTAAAAGCACCTATCACGCAATCAAAACTGCCATTTTTAACCTCTTCTACCGCGCGCTGCCAAGACATTAGCTTATAATCAACACTGTCAAAGGTGCGCTCAGCAAAGTCTATAAGAAAGCCGGCAGGTTTTTGCCCTGGCGTGCCGTTCATGGGAAACCACTCATCTGTGCGTATGCTCACAGACTGAGCAAAACTGACATGGGCGCAAACCCACAACATAACCACCAATAATATACGCACAATCATCTCCATTTAGTTTCTTTATTCTTATCATAAAGCTAGGCACAACAACACTATACCTAGGCGCTTATAGATAGTAGAGCAAGGCTATCAAAAAACCATTGCCCACTAACAATACACTACTTAGCCATGACGGTAGCAAGCACGCCTAGCATTACCAATACCCCTATGGGGTTGGATAAGTTTTATACAGCACTATCAGTGAAAGCCTACACAATCCCTAGCTGCCAGCTTCTGCCACAGTAGGTTATCTTCGCAGGTGAAAGCTGAGAGCAACTCCACAGAACCTACAATGACACTGTTTAGTTGCGTCAACTCAGCGATAGGCACTTTATATTCTAAGTGCTCATCATAACCCACCGTTTGCAGTTCAAAACCTGCAATAAACTCCTGCGGCACAGTAAAGCGCACCACAAAACCGGCGCTGTGCTCCACCGCATGCCACTGCCGCGCTAAGGACTCGGCATAAACACGATGTAGCTTGGGGTAAAAGTGTAGCTGCTCAGGCGTATCGGGGCTAAGGCAGCGCCAGCCCGACCGTATTAATGCCGCTAATTGCACTGGGGTGATAGGTTTATATAAATCGATGCCTTTAGCACTGGTATCAGTGATGCTCTCAATGATGGAATGACTCATGGTTTTTTACCTTGTTAGATGGCGGTTGCTGTCAGCACGTAACGCAACGGGCCACTGCTGAGGGATTGAAAGGGATAACAGGTCACCAGCAGCAAGGCGGGGTCTTGCGGCAACTGCAAGGTTTGCTGCTGGCTATTGACTACGTCATGTTGACTCACCACATAGCGCTGCTGCTTGCCCTGGCTATTAGTAAGCAGCAAGCCATCGCCCTTATGTAGCTGCTGTAAGAAATTGAAATGGGTATCTCTATGGCCCGCTAATACGGTGCTGCCACCACTGTTTAACGCGGCCGTACCCTCTAAGTAACCGGGGCCAAAGGCCAGCGCATTACCCTGCGCGCCCTGCAATACATATAAGTCCACCCCTAGGCTGGGCACCTGCAAGCGCCCCACCGGCCAGGTGTCGGCCCAGGGCCAAGGTTTTTGCGGCGTGTTGTTGTGTAAGGTTTGCTGCCAGGCATGAGCAATAAGCCCCTGCGCCACGTAGGCTTTGGCCGTAATCCACAAACTATCGACCAGTAAGCCTATAGCCACTAGCAATAACAGCATGCCCACCCACCTGCGCCTATTCATAGGAGTGACCTAACTCGGCCACTGCTATAAACAATCGCCGCCAACAACAGTAGCAACAACCCTAAATAAAAACTTTGTTGGCGACGGGTGGAGGTATTAGGGTAAGCAAAACTTTGGGCCGCCTGCCCCTTGGGTCTGGCATTAAGCAGCGCAATGGGATTTATAGCTTGCTCAATGGGGCGGCTAGCCTGCTGCTCTACCGCCACAAAGCTGCTGTAAGGGCTGAGTAATTGATGACCTAAAGACAATGCTAATACTTGCGCTTTAATTGTTTCTTCATCAGCACCGGTAATGAGTTCATCTAATAGCTGACCAATTTTTTCCCGCGCCCACAACTTTGCCACACCGCGGTGCGAGGCTTGCGGCTTAAGATTGAGGGTTTGCTGCCAAATCTTGCCGCCGTTATCGCCCTGTCCCTGCACCACCACCTTGCCGCTTAAGTGCTTAGCGGCCACTTTGATTAATAGCGGCTGACCCTGATATAAATCGGGAGTCTTACTGGGATATTGCTCGGCATCACTATCGCTGGGCCAAGACACGGTAATAGCGGTTAATGCGGGGCTTTCTAATTGCTGAAACAGCGCAGCCATTTTCGCCTGCACTTCATTAACGCTACCTATGTGGGTAAAACTACCGCAGCCAAACTGCGCGGCCTTGCGCATAAAATAGCTGTTGGGGGCTGAGCCTATGCCTATAGTAAATAAACGACTGCCCGCTAAATTATTGTGTATGGCGCTAAACAACGCCGCCTCATTACCTACCGCACCATCGGTGATAAACACCAGCTGCCTGACCCGTTGATTATCATCGTCCTGCTGCACAGTTTGTTGCAGAGCCTGCTGCAAAGCAGGCAACATATTGGTGCCACCTCTGGCCTGCATTTGCTGCACCTTAGTTATGGCCTGCTGCAGGTTTGCGGCGCTGGCAGGCACCGCCTGTGAATGCATGGGATATGACTGGCTGTTGAACTCTATAACGTTAAAATAATCCTGCGACTGTAAACGGCTTAGCGCCATGATCACGCTATCGCGCGCCTGCCGTATCGATACCCCACCCATAGAGCCGGAGGTGTCCAATATAAACACTAACTCTCTAGCCCTATGCTGCACCGCCGTTTGCTGAGCGGGCATTAGCATCAACATGGCATAGTCGTGCTCTTCTACCGTTTCCATAAACAACGCCGCCTGCGGCTGCTGGCTGGGCAAGGGCTGCCAGCTGAGCATAAAGTCCTGCGCCATAGACACCTGCCCCGCACTTAAACGCAGATGATATTTACCCTGCTGCTTGGCCACGGTTATGGCGTGATAGGCGCTATCGATCTCCGTTAGCGGTATGCCCATATCAATATCGGCGCTAATACTAATGGGGTTGATTATCTGTCCGGCGCTGCTGGCTTTAGGATTTAACCAAGGGGTAATCAAACTACCATCGGTAACTTTATCCGTATTAAAACCCCAGCCTAGTCCGCTCTCTATAGTGAGTACTTGATTAACCGCAGTTATATCGCGTTGCAACTGATGCGTGCTGGCAGGGCTAGCCGGCTGTGGTAGGCTCGATGGTAGGCCAGGTAAATAACGCGGCGTAATTGTCATAGGAAAACGCAGGCTAAACTTGCCCTGCTGATACTGTACCGTTTGGCTGTACTGCAATTGCACCTGCACCGTGGTGTTAGGCGGAATATTCGCCACTTTTGCGGTAAACATATTAGGCCGCTGCTGTTCTATTAACGCCGCTTTTTTACCGGCCTGTTTAGCGGCTTGATAGATTTTTTTAGCCGCTTGTTTTTCCGTAATGCTGCCGACGATTACTCTATCACCTATGCGTATTTGCATGTGGTGCACGGCCGCATCGACCGGCAAGGGGAAGACATACACCCCTTCCACCCAATCATTACTGTTATTGGTAAACTGCTGCTGTAACTTAGCGTTGGCCACCATACCGTTGATAGATAAGTGCAAATCACTGTCGCCTAACTCCGCCAGGGAATAGCCTGGGCTACCCGGCGACTGCAATCGCAATTGCCCGGCTTGGGGCTTACTGTCATCCTCTATCGTATCGGCCTGCACCGAATACCAAGCCACCGTACTCAACACGAGAGTTATTATGCTTAACCAGAGTAACTTTGCTGCCGGTGACTTTTTACGCCGGTAGCTATAGTCATAGCCGTAGGGATAATCATCTAACACAACACGCTTGCGGGTGGGCCTCAGTTTGAACATGCTATTACCTATTGATAGTCTGTGATGGGTAATGCACAGTTAATCAAGCAACTAGGGCAATACGCCGACTGAGTTATGGCAATGTCATGAGCAATTGTGATGAATTATGGCAAAGCGCTTTTTTGCTGCGCCACTGTATTATGATTAGCACTAACAATAATTTACACCGAACAGGAAATTTCATGCCCCGTCACATAGCCATTGTTGAAGATGAACTCGCCATCGCCGAAAATTATCGCGATGCCTTGGTTAAGCAAGGCTATCAAGTCAGTATTTATAATAATCGAGCCTCGGCGTTAGCGGCCTTTGCCTTGGCGCTGCCGGACTTGGCGATTATTGATGTAGGTTTGGAAGATGAAATTGAAGGCGGTTTTGATTTATGCCGCGAATTGCGCCAGCGCAGCGCCGAGCTGCCTATCGTTTTTTTAACCGCCCGCGAAAGTGAGTTTGATGTTATCTCTGGCCTACGTTTAGGCGCCGACGATTACCTCACCAAAGATATTAGCCAAGCACAAATGATGGTGCGTATTATCGCCCTGTTTCGCCGCGTCGACGCTTTTAAAAATCCCGCCACGCAAGAAGATATTATTCAACAAGGGCCACTAACCGTTAACAAAGAACGCATGACCACACTCTGGCGCGAGCAGGCGGTAGAGTTAACCGTTACCGAGTTTTGGATTATTTATGTGCTGGCCAAAAAACCCGGTCACGTTAAAAACCGCCAACAACTCATGGACGCCGCCAATGTGGTGTTAGATGACAACACCATTACCACCCATATAAAACGGCTGCGTAAAAAGTTTATCGCCGTAGACCCACAGTTCACCGCCATAGAAACGGTTTACGGCATGGGCTATCGCTGGAAGGCTGACTCAACAGCATGAGCCTAAACAAACAATTACTCTGTATCAGTTTATTGCTGTTAGCCATGCCCTGGGCCGGCTGCCAGTATCTGCAAGAAATGGACAGCCTGTTACGCAAAAATCAAGATCAAACCTTAATGGCCAGCAGCAAGGCCATTGCTGCAGTATTATCACAGCGAGCGGAAGAGCTATTCCCTCAACAAACCAGCAGCAAAACAATAGACCCGCCATTATATTTTCACACGCTAAACAGCCCCTTAGAAATAGACGGCTACCCCGAAGGCTGGCAGGACATACCCGCACTAGTCACCAGTAACCCCAACAACAGCCAACAGCGCAGCCGCTACCGCAGTGCCATCTTTCAAGATCAACTGTATTTATTTTTTGAAGTTCAAGATAGCGAGGTGCGTTATAACAATCCTTCGCGCTCACTCACCGACGATGGCGATAGAATTATTATTAGCGCGGGCGCTAGTAGCGATACGGAAAAAAACAGAGCCTATATTTTTACCACCTCGGCACCGGGCTATGTCACCGCCCGCTACCTCACCGCCCAAGGCACTTATCGCGAATCACGCATACGCGCCCACTGGCAGGATAGCGAGCAAGGCTATCATCTTGAAGTTGCCATACCCATGGCCTTGGCGGCAGGTAAACTAGCCTTTACTATTGTTGATCAAGATCGTAGCGATCCGCCTATCACACAAAGCTACGGCCCTTTCTCCCACTACTTAGATAATCCCCCTGCGTTTATTTACCAAAGCCCTGCGCTAGCAGAACAATTAGCTATTTTTAAACAAACGGGCTTACGTTTAAAAGTGTATGACCAGCACGGCTGGCTATTGGCGAAACAAGGCAGCTTTGCTACTAGTAGCCCTAGCGATTCACACTGGCTCATTAAAAAACTGTATAGGGCGGTATTACAAGCACAACCCCAGCAACTCAGTAACTACCCTGCCGAGCAAGCGATATTACAGCGCCCAGAAATCCAGCAGGCTTTTCAACAGCAAGTCAGCAGCCAGCACTACCGCGATAGCAGCCGCCGTAATCACCGCATTATTGCCAGCGCAGCACCGATACAACAACAGACCGAAAACGGCAGCAACGTTGTTGCCAGCCTAGTGGCCGAGCAAAGCAGCGAGCAAATGGCCGCACTTACCGATACCGCCTTTAAACGTCTGTTGGGCAAAAGCTTGGGGGTAATGAGCATAGTAGGCTTAGGCCTACTGGGCTACGCCAGCCTGCTCTCGTGGCGTATACGTAAGCTTAGCCGCGCCACCCAGTATGTGATTAACGATCAAGGGCAGTGGCTAGGTGACTTCCCCCACAGCAATAGCAAAGATGAAATTGGCGAACTCAGCCGTAGCTATGGCCAGCTACTAGCGCGTATTAGAGACTACACCGAATACCTACAAACCCTATCGCGTAAACTTTCCCACGAACTTCGTACACCGTTGGCGATTATTCACAGCTCGCTGGATAATTTAAGCCATCAGAATTTGGACGACCAAAGCGTCGTTTATCAAGACAGAGCCAAGCAAGGGGCGCTGCGCTTAGGCAATATTTTAACCGCCATGAGCGAAGCCAGCCGCGTAGAAGAAAGTATTAGCCACGCCGAAATGGAAAGCGTGGATATTAACGCCCTAGTCAACAGCCTTAGCCAGGCTTATCAAGATTGCTACCCCAGCAAAGTCATAACGCTACGCAACACACTGCCTAGCGACTGCACGTTGCATGCTTCGCCGGATTTATTAGTGCAATTATTGGATAAGCTAATGGATAACGCCGCCAGCTTTTGCCCCGATGGTGGCCATATTATTTTTGCGGTGCAACAACATAAACAGGAAATATCGATTAGCCTCAGTAACGACGGCCCACTGCTACCAGAAAAAATGCGCGGTCAGTTATTCGATAATATGGTGTCAATGCGTGACGACAAACAAGACAGCACTCATTTAGGTTTAGGCCTGCATATAGCTTATCTCATTGCCCAATTTCATCAGGGCAAAATTAGCGGCCAAAATCGCGATGATAATAGTGGAGTTATATTTACCCTTAGCCTACCGCTGTCATTAATATAAATAAGTCACCTGTAATCAGGTAATGGTTTACTGGCACCGATGGCTGAGCCGGATACTGTCGCTACATGGACTGGCCCCTCCGGGGTTCCCTCATACGCTACTGAGCCTTAAGGCGCTACGCTGTCTCATCCGCTGCTTCGGCCAGCCCTTTGATATTTCGCGACAGCACCCGCCTCAGCCCTCTAGCATCATGCGTGATTTAATATCACCAGAGAGAAATATACATCGTGACGCCGCTGCGATAGATAGGTAATGGCCCAAGGTTATTGCGGAATATAAAAGATGAGCGCTGAGGGAACGAATGAGACCGGCTGTTTTCCCCGCAAGGGTGCCGGGCTCAGGCGGGAGCGAAGGCAGCCCGTCCTCTAAGGGACAGCGCCGCCATCATGGAGTAATGACCTTGGGCCATTACCGAGTTTAAAAAAGTTTACTTATACCAACCACTAACAAATACAAACACTAGCGCAAGCTACTATCGGCTAGCGCCTGTTCATCATCTCGGCTTAACTGTATACGCACCACCCGCTCCATCGCGTAGCTTTGGTAATCACCCTGCTGCGCCTGTGACTGACTAGCACCATGGCTATAAGTTGCTATACGCTGCTCATCCAAGCCTGCCAGTTTTAATTGCTCAGCCACGGCATTAACTCGCTGCTCCGATAAAGCCAAATTAAATTGCTGATCACCACTGGGATCAGCATAGCCATCCAAGCGTAAGTTTAACTCTGGGTTGTTGGCCATAAAATCTTCCAGCATCGCTAAACGTTGTTGACCCGCCGCACTTAATTCGCTGCCGCCAGTTTTAAATAACAACTCTACCTGCAGCTGTTCTAAAATTAATTGCGCGTAGCGTTGGCTGTGATCTTCGGCGGCCAATAAGCGCGACTGCACGCGACTGAGTTCATGGTGAGAGGTTTGTAGGGCGCTGTTAGATTGTTGCAGCTCTTGCGCCAAACTATCGGCCTGTTCAACTTTGTCGTCTAGCCAAACACCACTGGCTGCGCCCACTACTAACCCTATAGGGCCTGCCAACATAGCCCCGGCAATGGCGGAACCAAAAAACACGCCAGCCTTGCGGCCAGCATGTCTATCGTCAGCGGCGTAGGCTGGGTTCACGGCGGCGGCTGCAATTAATGTAGAGAGTACTATCGCTTTTTTCATAACTCATTCCTTATTCACGGGTTTGTGTAAAGTTCGAGTTCATTAAACAATAGTAAGTGGGCAAGCTAGGGGATGAATTGTGAATTTATGCGGCTCAATTATGATGAATTATGGCCGCAGCAGTAGAATTAGAGAGCTAGCGTTACAAAGCCTCTATATAGTCGACCATTAACTGTAGGCTTTCGTTACCTCTAAATTCGTTTACATCTAATTTGTAAACCAGTTTAGCTTTTTTAGCAGCCTGATTAGGCCAAGCCTTTACGTCTACATTAAAGGCGATGGCATCAATGAGTTGACCACCCTGTGGCTCGGTGGAGAGCACGAGCTTAAGGTGTTTTTCACCGACTATGCGCTGCTGTATTAAAAATAACTCACCTTCAAATAAAGGCTCAGGGAAGTGTTGACCCCAAGGGCCGCCGTCGCGCAGTTGATGGGCCAAAGGCAACTGAAAATCCTGTGGGCTTAATTCACCGTCGGTTAATAACACCGCCTGTAAATCATCGGCGCTAAGCTGCCGCCGCACTTCCGCATCAAAGGCGCTGGCAAACTCCGCGTAGTGCTCTTTCAATAAACTCATACCCGCCGCCATGGCATGGCCACCAAATTTGCTTAGCAGGTGCGGGTGTTTGGCCGCCACCGCGTCTAAGGCATCGCGTATATGCAAACCGACTATAGAGCGCGCCGAGCCTTTAATTTGCTGCGGGCCACCATCATCTTCAGCATCGGCAAACACAATAACCGGGCGATGGTAATGATCTTTAATGCGCGACGCTAAAATGCCTATCACACCCTGGTGCCAATCCGCTTGATACAGGCACAGGCCATAAGCCATATCGCTATCATCTAAACTAATTTTTGCTAGGCTGCGCATGGCCTCTTGCTGCATGCCCGACTCTATCGCGCGCCTGTCGTGGTTTAACTCATCCATTTGCTGGGCTAATTCGCGGGCGCTGTATTCATTCGCTGCCAGCAAGCACTGTATGCCTATGCTCATATCATCCAAGCGGCCCGCGGCATTTAAGCGCGGGCCTATAGCAAAACCAAAATCTGCCGCCACTATGCGATGCAGGCTTCTATTGGCTATTTCTAGCAAAGCTTTAATACCGGGGCGCACTCTGCCGCTGCGTATGCGGCCCAAACCCTGTGCCACTAAGATGCGATTATTTTTATCCAACGGCACCACATCAGCTACCGTACCCAAGGCCACTAGATCTAAATACTCAGCCATATTGGGTTCGGCGATATTATTTTCCGCAAACCAATTGCGCTGGCGTAACTGCGCCCGCACCCCCGACATAACGTAGAAAATCACCCCTACCCCTGCCAAGTTTTTGCTAGGAAATTCACAACCGGGTTGATTGGGATTAACTATGGCCGCCGCTTGCGGCAATTGCGCACCGGGTAAATGATGATCGGTTACCACTACCTGCATACCCAATTGATTGGCAGTCTCTACCCCATCCAAGCTGGAGATGCCGTTATCAACGGTTATAATAAGATCAGGATTTTTTTGCTTGGCGACCTGTACAATTTCTGGCGTTAAGCCATAGCCGTATTCAAAACGATTAGGGACTAAAAAATCGATATGCTTGGCACCCATATCACTTAAGGCGGTCACCGCCAAGGCGCTGCTAGTGGCACCGTCACAATCAAAATCACCAATTATCAAAATACGTTTTTGCTGTACCACATGATCGGCAATTAACTTGGCAGCCTGGGTTAGGCCTTTCATTAATTTGGGGGATAGCAGCTCTTTTAATTCGTGCTGGGCATCTTGATCGGTAAAAACGCCGCGGGCAGCGTAAACTCGCTGTAGCGTTTCCGGTACCGTTGCTAAGAACTGTGCTTTTGAGAAATCGTATTGGCGTTGTTTGATTACTGGCATATGCCACCTAATAATTATTCGATTAAATTCGGCAAGGCGTAATAATAATCCGACAATGGATACCGGCATACGCCGGTATGACAAGCACTAAAGAATATACACCGTAATTAAAAAAGGCCGGTAAAACCGGCCTTTAATGATTAAGCAGTGATGTTATCCACCACAAATTTATGCACTTTCGCCAAGTCATTAGGCAACACCGTGCAGCGCTCTGGCAGGTCAAATAAGTCCGCCATGTGCAGCGGTAGTGCTGGCTCATGGGGGTAGCCTGCTTTCATAACGGCTTCGGGGAATTTAGCCGGATGGGCGGTGGCCATAGTAACCATGGGCACATCACTGTTGCGTCTGGCGGCACGTGCGGCCTCTACACCTATAGCTGAGTGCGGGTCTAATAAATAGCCTGACGCGGCATAGACTTCAGCTATAGTTTTAACCGTTTGCTCATCGTCTACCGCATGGCTATCGAATAAATCACGCACGTTGGCGAAAGCTGCATCGGTAATTTGTACGTCTTCGGTTTGGAAGCGCTCCATTAAATCTTTAATCGCAGCACCATCGCGGCCGTAGCAATCAAACAACATGCGTTCGAAGTTGCTAGAAATAACGATATCCATAGAGGGCGACAAGGTATGCGCTAATGGCTGCTTAGAGAAATCGTTATTGGAAATACAGCGGTGTAAAATATCATTTTTGTTAGTGGCTACCACTAACTGATCTATAGGCAAACCCATTTTTGAAGCCAAGTAACCGGCATAGATATCGCCAAAGTTACCAGTAGGCACAGAGAAGGCCACTTTGCGGTGCGGGCCACCCAAGGCCAATGAGGCGTAAAAGTAGTAGACGATTTGCGCCATAATGCGCGCCCAGTTGATAGAGTTAACCGCAACTAGCTGTCTATCAGCAGGCAAAAAACTTTTATCATTAAAGCTGGCCTTGACCATGCTTTGGCAATCATCAAAATTACCTTCAACCGCAATATTGTGAATATTACTTTCGGTAACCGTAGTCATTTGTTTACGCTGCACATCAGACACGCGCTGATGCGGATGCAATATAAAGATATCGATATTGCTGCAACGCTTACAACCCTGTATCGCGGCCGAGCCGGTATCACCGGAGGTAGCACCCATGATTACCACTTTTTGTTGCTTGCGCTCTAATACGTAATCCAACAAGCGGCCCAACATTTGTAAAGCAAAATCTTTAAACGCTAAGGTGGGACCTTGAAACAATTCCAACACCCATTCGTTTTTATCTAGCTGCACTAAAGGCGCTATCGCTGGGTGACGAAAATCCACATAGGTGTCGTCGATAATGGCTTTTAAATCGGCATCGGGTATGCAACCACCAACAAAAGGCTGCACGATTTTAAAAGCTAAATCGGTGTAGCTTAGCGCTGCCCAACCGGCGATCTCATCAACAGAAAACTGCGGCAGTTGTTCGGGCACATACAGGCCGCCATCAGGGGCCAAGCCAGTTAGTAATACTTCTTCAAAATTAAGTGCCGGTGCTTGGCCACGGGTGCTGATATATTTCATATGACTATCTTCTTAAACTCTTTTCATATTTCTTTAAATGTTTATGCAAACACTTTTTAAAAAACCATTAAGCACTGCGAATTAACCGGCTAAGGACTCTACCCGTATGCGGGTAACTTTACCGCAAACAAAACTCAAAGCCTCTATTTCAGCAACCACTAGGTTGAGTTGTTTTTCTACCACACGGCTGGTCACTAAAATCAGTGGTACGGTGGTTTCATCCTCTTCTTCTTGTTCTTTTTGAATAATGGCTTCTATGCTGATACCGGCGGCGGCAAAAATCTTAGTGATTTCATTCATTACACCAGGCTTATCATCTACTGTCATACGCAAGTAATGGGCGCTGACGGTTTCTTCTATAGGCAGTATAGGGTCGTTGTTAAGCTCACCTTGCTGGTAGCTTAAATAAGGCACTTTATGCTCGGGATCGGCAGTTAAGGTACGCGCCACATCAATAATATCGGCTATTACTGAAGAAGCGGTAGGCTCGCTGCCCGCGCCCGCGCCGTAATACAAGGTAGGGCCTACAGCATCGCCTTTAACCAATATCGCATTCATTACGCCGTTCACATTGGCGATTAAACGTTTTTTAGGGATCAAGGTAGGATGCACACGTAGCTCTATGCCCTGCTCGGTTTTACGCGCCACGCCCAAGTGCTTAATGCGGTAACCCAGCTCTTCGGCATAGCCCATATCTTCGGTGGTGATTTTGCTAATACCTTCGGTATAAGCTTTTTCAAACTGTAGCGGTATACCAAAAGCCAACGACGCTAGGATAACCAGCTTATGCGCCGCATCTATACCCTCAACATCGAAAGTGGGATCGGCTTCGGCATAACCTAAGGCCTGCGCCTGCGCTAACACATCGGCAAAGTCGCGACCCTTGTCGCGCATTTCAGTCAAAATAAAGTTGCCAGTACCATTGATGATACCTGCCAGCCATTCGATTTTATTGGCAGATAAACCTTCACGTATGGCTTTAATAATGGGGATGCCACCAGCCACTGCCGCCTCAAAAGCAACGTTAACGCCCTTGGCGTTGGCTGCGGCAAAAATCTCGTTGCCGTGCTCGGCTATCAACGCTTTGTTAGCTGTAACCACGTGCTTGCCATTGGCAATGGCGGTTAGCAGTAACTCTTTGGCAACAGTAGTGCCGCCGATAAGCTCAACTAAGATATCTATCTCAGGGTCGGCAGCAACCGCGAAAATATCGCGGCTAATGGTAATAGCACCAGTATCAATATCAGGATTGGCACGACGCTGACCAATGTGGGTGATTTGTATATCGCAGCCTGAGCGCGCTGAAATTTCAGCGGCATTGCGTGCTAATACTTTAAGAGTTCCCGCACCTACGGTGCCTAAGCCACAAAGTCCTACTTTTACCGGGTTCAAACCACTATCCTCATTGACAAAATTAAAGCCGCAATTGTAGTAGAGCTGTTACGGCGTTGCACCTATTTTAGAGCTGTATAACGCTATCACGGCTAAAAAAGCACCGTATAGCGGCAATTGAGTATTTTTTATACGTAAGCTGGGGGATTTACTGCGAGGGGGCAGTTTGCTCAGGGTTGGCGGTGGCAGGCTCAGCGACCAACTCGGGCTCTACTTCAATCTCAGCCGCTATCTCAGCCACTATGCCTAGCAAGTTGAAGATCTGCGGCGCCCGTAACAGGCCTGAGATGAGACGGCCATCGGTGGTTAGCACCGCGGGCAGGCGCTCCACCCCTAACTGCTTGGCTAAGGCTATATGCTTATCCATCAAGCCGGGCGTACACTGCTGCTCCGCCAAGGAGCGGCCCTGCATTAACATATCTAAGGCTTGCTGAGGCTGATCCGTACACCAAGTGCGTCGCACTTTGAGATAAGCCGAGGAACCGGGACGCTGGCGGTTAAGCGACAAATAACGCACCTCTACCCCCTGCGCCAGTAACTGCTGCGATTCTAGATGTTGAAACTGGCAGTAATAACAATCTACATCCAGCACCACATAGATAACCGCCTGTGCGGGCTGCTCGGGGATTAGCGACAAATACTCATTAGGCTGCAACTGCGCCAATAGCTGGGCGCGCTGCTGCTGTTTTAACTGCTGACTGAGGTCCACTACGCCGCTCTCAGTGCTTTGATAAAGATTACCCGCTAGAAAAAACTCAGCGGCAGGCAAGGTATACACCAGTAAGCCGCTAGCGAATTCCACCTGATATAACTGGCCATTGGCCACGGACGTTACTGCACGCACTTCTTTTAGAGGGAAATTAGCGGCCATTTGCTGACGCACTGCTTGCTCAGCCGAACTTGTTGTTTGCGTGACAAGCAAGCCCTGCTCGGCCTGCGTCAGGGTAGAAAAAAGCAATAGGCAAACCAGCCCGGCGGCGGCAAAATTATTCATAATTAACCTAAAAAATAACGAAAGTGTTTATTGTTAATAGTGGTTTAAAGCTCTATAGCCTGAGCTAATTTATCAGCAGGCATATAGCCCGGTAGCAATTGGCCACTAGAGGTAATAATGGCAGGCGTGCCGCTAACCCCTATCTCTTGGCCCAACATAAATTGCTTAGCCACAGGATTATCTTCACACATATTCAACGACATGGTTTTACCCTGTTTTAAGCTGGTTAAAGCCTTTTTCGGGTCATCGGCACACCAAGCGGTAACGATTTTATTATAGGACTTTGAGCCTATACCTGCTCTGGGGTAAGCCATGTAGCGCACTTCTATGCCCATCTCATTAAGCTTGGGCACTTCGCCGTGCAGTTTGCGGCAATAGCCGCAATCGATATCGGTAAAGACGGTGACATAATCTTTGACCTTGCCTGCAGGGGAAAAGATAATCATATCTTTTTTCGCCACGCCAGCCATAAGCTTGGCCCTGTCACCGGAGCGTTCATGCTCAGTAAGGTTCACAAAACCCTTATCAGTAATTTCAAATAAATCGCCGGCCACAAACTGCAAACCACTGGCCGATGAATATAATAGCGGGCCATTTAAAATCTGCACTTTATATAAGCCGGGCATACGCGAAGGGCTAACGGATTGCAGCTGCCAATCGGGCCGTACCATGTTAAAAGCACGACTAATATTAGTGGCCACTTCTGCCGATACCTTGTCATCTTCGGCCTGAGCACTAGTCGCCAGCAACACTGTGGCCGCCACTAAAGCCAAACTAAAACCTTTAACACTTACCATCATTATCCTAAAACCTTAATTAAATTATCTTGCTGCTTGGAACTCGGCAATACTTAGAAGTTCAGCTAGAAGCTCAGCGTGTTTAGACATCAGCCCCTAGGATGATGCTGTGCGTGCAGCTCTTTCATGCGTGCCCGCGCCACATGGGTATATATTTGCGTGGTACTCAGATCACTATGCCCCAGCAATAATTGCACAACTCGCAGATCAGCACCATGGTTTATTAAATGGGTGGCGAAGGCATGACGTAAGGTATGCGGCGACAAAGGCCGCTGTATACCGGCCCGCTGCGCGTAAAGCTTGATGCGATGCCAAAAGGTTTGCCTAGTCATCATGTCACCGCGCCGCGAAGGAAACATCACCTCACTCATCTTGTGGCCCAGCAGTACTGGCCTTGCCGTTTGGCTATAGCGCTTAAGCCAGTGCAGCGCCTCTTCGCCGGTGGGCACCAAGCGCTCCTTACTGCCCTTACCCATGACCCGCACCACCCCTTGCGCCACGCTCACCTGCCCTAAGGTTAAGGTCACTAACTCGGTCACCCGCAGGCCTGAGGCATAGAGTAATTCCAACATGGCCTTGTCACGTAACTCCAAGGGATTATCCACATCAGGCTCGCTTAACAAATTATCAACATCGGCCTCGGTTAAGGTTTTAGGTAGGGATCTACCCAGCTTAGGGCTATCGATATCTAGAGTAGGGTTGACGCTGATATGGGCTTCGCGCAATTGGTATTGATAAAAGCCCCGCAAACAAGACAGCAGCCGTGCCGTGCTGCGCGCCGACTTACCCTGCCCCCTAGCCTGGCCTAAATAATCAAATACCTCAGCCTGCCCCGCCGCCAGCAGTGTTTGCTTATTGGCCTGCAAAAACACCGCGTATTGCTTTAAGTCGCGCCTATAGGAGGTAAGGGTATTTTGACTCAAGCCCTTCTCCATCCAAATCGCATCGAGATAATTATCAATAACGGCTAGCTGTTGATCCTGATCACTCATAGTCGCACTACTAGATTGTTAAGTCGCAAAAGTAGCACGATTACCTCTAGCTAGAAACCATGACGCCTCATCAATCATCTAGCGACTATGAACTAGGTGTTCCTGAGCATCGCCGCTCCTTCGCAAAGCTGGCCCCGCGAGTGAAACGAGTGCTGTGGGTCTCCATACCCAAAGCGCTCAGTAAAAAATCTTCACGGGGTAGGCCCTGCGACCGCGGCAGGGCCTGCCCCGTGAAACGCTTTGGGTATACCGTTCTTCCTGAACATAAAAAAGGCAGCCTAAGCTGCCTTTTAAAAAGAAGAAGTGGATTATCTACCCAACTTCTCTTTGATACGCGCTGCACGGCCGCTAAGCTCACGCAAGTAGTATAGTTTGGCTTGCCTAACGTCACCGCGACGCTTAACAGCAATGCTGTCAACCAAAGGGCTGTAGGTTTGGAAAGTACGCTCTACACCAACACCGTGTGAAATTTTACGCACAGTGAAAGCAGAGTTTAACGCGCGGTTACGCTTGCCAAGTACTACACCTTCAAAAGCCTGAAGACGCTCACGAGTACCTTCTTTTACTTTAACCTGCACTACAACAGTGTCACCAGGACTAAAGTCTGGAATCTCTTTAGTCATTTGCTCTGCTTCAATTGCAGCGATAATTTTGTTCTTGCTCATGGCATTTCCTAAATATATAGGCTGTGTTTTCACAGCTATTTAAAACCCCGTACTTGTCCGTGTTTTTATTCATACCCTCTCCCGCATTGCCAGGGACTAAAGATATACAGACATTGGTCCAGATGATTGTTGCGTTTTTTATTAGCCTGCGAGTTAGCTTGCGCTATCTTGCTCGGCTATAAAGCTCGCCAGCAAATCTTGCTCTTCACTGTTCAGTGGCCGCTGCTCTAAAAGCTCTGGCCGCCGCTGCCAAGTTCGCCCTAACGCTTGTTTTAAGCGCCAACGACGTATTTTGTTGTGATCACCGCTTAACAGCACCTCAGGCACCGGCTTACCGGCTAACACCTCTGGGCGCGTATAGTGCGGACAATCTAGCAAGCCCTCTGCAAAAGAATCCTCTTTGGCAGATAGCTCATGCCCCAACGCGCCGGGCAGTTGCCTCACTACGGTATCTATCATCACCATGGCGGCCAATTCGCCACCACTTAATACGTAATCGCCTATAGACCATTCTTCGTCTATCTCGGCTTCTATCAAACGCTCGTCTATACCTTCGTAACGACCAGCGATAAAAATCAATTTTTTGCTTAGCGCTAATGTTTCTACGCCTTGCTGGTTTAGCTGACGACCTTGCGGTGATAAATAAATCACCTTACTGTCGTCACCCATGGCCTGTTTGGCTGCCGCTAGCGCTTTGCGCAAAGGCTCTACCTTCATCACCATGCCAGGGCCACCGCCATAAGGCCTGTCATCGACAGTGCGGTGCTTATCTTCGGTAAAATCTCTAGGGTTCCACCACTGCAGACTGACTAAGCCCTGCTTGACCGCCCTACCGCTAATACCGCTTTCGGTAATCGCCGTGAACATTTCTGGGAACAGCGTTATGACACCTACCGTCAAACTCTCTGTCATTACCCATCCTGCTCTTGCTGGTCTTTACAGTCGTTTAAAATTCTGGATCCCAATCGACCCGAATCAAACCCTTTTCTATATCGATGTCAGTAACAAACTGGCCCGGTAGATAAGGAATTAAACGCTCCTCATCATCGATACTGCCTGCGCATTTCTGCACTACCATCACATCGTTAGCACCGGTTTCTAGCATATGGCTTACCGTGCCCAACAACAGCTCTTCGCCCTTGTCGTTTGCGGTGTATACCTTTAAGCCTTCTAACTGATGCCAATAAAACTCATCATCAGCCAACACCGGTAAGGCATCAGCTGCAATCGACACATCGCACTTGCAATACTGTGCCGCAAGCTCGCGATCATCGACACCAGTGATACGAGCGACTAAGCCCTTACCGTGGCGCTTGCCATCTTCAAAGCTAATCGGCTGCCATTGGCCGCCGCGCTGAATCTGGCAATCCGTATACGAGAAGAAGTTTTCCACAGGCTCGGTATACGAATGTATCTTAACCCACCCTTTAACGCCGAATACGACAGTGACTTTACCAATCACCACGCGCTCAGCAGCCATATCAGTGGGTTTAGCTGACATCAATTAAGCCGCTTTCTTAACGCTCTTAACTAACTCAGCTACGCGGTCAGATAATTGCGCGCCTTCAGATACCCAGTGTTCAACGCGCTCTAATTCAACGCGTAAACGCTCTTCCTGGCCACGCGCAACAGGGTTAAAGAAACCCACACGCTCAAGATAACGGCCATTACGTGATGTACGGCTGTCAGTCACAGTCAAGTGATAAAAAGGACGCTTTTTTGAACCGCCACGAGCTAAACGAATTGTTACCATTGTTAATTTCCTAACGCTTGAGCAGGCCACCAAGGCCCACAAATCAAATTCTTTACTCCGCACACATATTCAACAAGCGAACACATGCCAGAAAGGCGCGGTATTTTAAGTTAAGCGCGCTAACTTTGAAACCTCTTTTATGGTTTTTAAGGTAAATAAGCCTAGATCGCGGGTTTATTGACCTTAAAAACCACTGATCACCTATGCAATCAAGTGCTTAGCGACCTAAAAAGCCGCCGCCACCGGGGGGCATCATGCCGCCCATACCTCGCATCATATTGGCCATACCGCCTTTTTTACTCATTTTTTTCATCATTTTAGCCATTTGCTTATGCTGCTTGATGAGGCGATTAAGGTCTTGTATGTCGGTGCCCGAGCCGGTAGTGATGCGGCGCTTGCGCGAGCCGTTGAGTATGTCAGGATTGCTGCGCTCAGCGGGGGTCATGGAGTCTATTAAGGCCTCCATTTTTACGAACATCTTGTTATCTACCTGCTGCTGCGCCATTTGCGCCATACCACCCATGCCGGGCAGCTTGTCTAACATGCCGGTAATACCGCCCATGTTCTTCATTTGCTGTAACTGATCACGCAAATCTTCCAGATCAAACTTCTTGCCCTTTTTCATCTTCTTGGCAAGTTTGTCGGCTTTTTGCTTATCTAGTTTTTGCTCGGCTTCTTCGATTAGCGATAGCACATCACCCATGCCCAATATACGCGAGGCAATACGGTCGGGATGGAAAGGGTCTAGCGCGTCAGTTTTTTCGCCCACACCCATAAACTTGATGGGCTTGCCGGTAATATGCCTAACCGATAAGGCGGCACCGCCACGGCTGTCGGCATCGGCCTTGGTTAAGATCACGCCGGTTAGCGGTAAGGCATCGTTAAAAGCCTTAGCGGTATTGGCAGCATCCTGGCCAGTCATGGCATCAACCACAAACAGGGTTTCTATAGGCTTGATGGCGGCGTGTAAGTCTTTAATTTCCGTCATCATGTCTTCGTCTACCGCTAAACGACCAGCGGTATCGACGATAAGCACGTCAGCAAATTTAAGCTTGGCCTCTTGTATAGCGGCATTAGCTATATCTATGGGCTTTTGCCCTATATCGGAAGGGAAGAAGCTGGCACCCACCTCGCCTGCCAGAGTTTCTAACTGCTTGATAGCGGCTGGGCGATATACATCAACACTCACCACCATCACTTTTTTCTTTTCTTTCTCTTGTAAGTAGCGCGCTAACTTGGCTACCGAGGTAGTTTTACCCGCACCCTGTAAGCCAGCCATCAACAAGATAGCTGGGGGCTGAGTGGCTAGGTTCAGGCTCTCGTTGGCCTGGCCCATCACTTTTTCTAATTCGTCGCTAACAATCTTAACGAACACTTGGCCGGGGCTAAGGCTTTTACCTACCTCTTGGCCCACCGCACGCTGCCTAACCGCCTCAATAAAATCTTTTACCACCGGCAAGGCCACATCGGCCTCTAACAGCGCCATGCGCACTTCGCGCAGGGTCTCTTGAATATTCTCTTCCGTTAAACGCGCTGAGCCAGAAATGCTGCGCAGCGTATTGGATAAACGTTCTGTTAAATTGTCGAACATGTCATGCCTTCTCAAAACCATGCCCTAACTCTGCGATTGAAAGCTAAGACTATTGAAATAAACGGTGTAAACTGGTGAAGTATACCTGAGCCTATAGCAGTAACCCAAATCCAATTCAGTATCGCGCAGCAAACAGCCAATAACCGCATCAATGAATTGAGCTGTTACTGCAACAAGCACCGTAACCAGAAACGCAATAAGAGCCACAATAAGAAACGCTATGACTGTACTTTTTGAAATAAGCGCCATTACCCTGTATTTATTAGCAGCGGCCTACCAAGGGGCTTTTCTACTCAACCTTGCCAAGCAGCCGCAAAAAACACTGCTGCTGGGCCTTAGCGCACTGGCGCTGCTATGCCACGGTATCAGCCTGTTTAGTCGCCCTATCGATTTAGGCCTGCTAAATATTAGCTCGCTATTCTTTTGGTTTATCGCCTTACTGGCCTTGCTCAGCACCCTGCGCCGCCCCACCTATAATTTGTTAGTAGTGCTGCTGCCGCTGGCCGCGCTGGCCATTGCCGCCGGCATGAGTAACACCACCGCCCAACCACTACAAAGCCACCTCAGCAAGGGTATGCTCAGCCATATACTCAGCTCCATACTGGCCTATAGCGTACTCACTATCGCTATGTTTCAAGCTATCGCCCTGAGCATACAAGACCATCAACTAAAGCAGCATCACGTTAAAGGTATCATCCGCGCCCTGCCGCCACTGCAAACCATGGAGGCCATGCTGTTTGAGCTGCTATGGATAGGCGTGGTGTTATTAAGTATTTCCATACTTAGCGGTATCGTTTTTTTAGAGGATATTTTCGCCCAACACCTCATCCACAAAACCGCACTAAGCATCGCTGCCTGGTGTATTTTTAGCACTTTATTGTGGGGCCACTGGCAGCTGGGCTGGCGCAGCCAAACCGCAGTACGCTGGACCATAGGCGGCTTTATCGCCCTGATGCTAGGCTATTTTGGCAGCAAATTTGTATTGGAAATTATTCTTCAATAACATTTATTGCGTGTTCAGCCTTTTTTCGTCAAGATACGCGCTTGTTGACCCTATAAGGAATATCACTCGTTGGACGAGTTATCGTTAAACCTGCTTTTTACTATTATTGCCATTCTTATTTTGTTATCGGCCTTCTTCTCTAGCGCCGAAACCGGCATGATGTCACTCAACCGCTATCGCCTTAAACATCTGCTTAAGCAGCGCCACAAGGGTGCCCGTAGAGCCTACAAACTACTAAAAAAACCCGATCAATTAATTAGCTTAATTTTAATTGGCAACAACCTGGTTAACTTTATTACCGCATCGCTATTTACCGTGGTGGCGATACGGCTGTGGGGCGAAGATGCAGCAGTCGTTGCCGCCCCCGTTATTTTAACTATGGTGGTGTTGATATTTGCAGAAATCACCCCTAAAACCATCGCGGCTTTACACCCCGAAAAAATCGCCTTCCCAGCCGCCAATGTTTTAACGGTGCTACTGAAAATTCTATTCCCCGTTGTGTGGTTAATTAATAGCCTCACCAACGGCATACTCAAATTAATAGGCATCGATCCCAGCATCAACAGCAACGAAGACCTTAGCTCGGCCGAACTACGCACTATCGTGGGCGAAGCCGGGCCACATATACCCAAGCGCCACCAAGGCATGTTGATCAATATACTCGACCTAGAAGACATCTGCGTTGAAGATATTATGATCCCTCGCAACGAAGTAGTGGGCATAGACTTACAAGAAACTGACGAAGATATTTTAGCCACCCTGCGCGACACCGAATTTACTCGCATCCCCGTTTACGATGACGACATCAACAATATCTTAGGGGTATTACACCAGCGCTATGTCAGCCGCATTATTGATAACGACGGCCTCAACCGCAGCCAGCTCACCAAAGAAATGGTGGAACCGTACTTTGTGCCTGAAAGCACCCCTCTACACACTCAGATGGTTAACTTTCAAAAACACAAACACCGCATGGGCATGGTGGTAGACGAATACGGCGTAGTACAGGGCTTGGTTACCCTAGAAGATATATTGGAAGAAATCGTCGGTGAGTTCACCTCAAACTTTGCCGATAACACTGAGGACATACACACTCAGGACAACGGCACCCATCTTATCAATGGCACCACCACCATACGTGACATTAATAAAAATCTGGACTGGGAGCTACCCACCGAAGGCCCAAAAACCTTAAACGGCCTATTATTAGAGCACTTAGAGTCATTCCCTGACGCGACTGTCTGCGTACAATATGGTGAGTACTTGTTTGAAATTGTTGAAGTCAAAGACAATATGATACAAAACGTTAAGGCCCATAAACTGATAAACCCTAACGAACACTCGCACTAAACCTCCACCCAAAAAACTGCGCCATTTTTTCAGTAAGTAAACAGCTTGTTATGCCACCCTATTACAACAAGCTTTTACAGCAGCAGATGCTTATTCATTTTTTTAAAACGCTTTTTGCACTCACCTAAAACGCCACGCTTTTCATCGTTGCTATACATCACCCAATCGGTGATCTCTAAGGCACTGCGGTAACAACCCTCACAGATATCCTCATCGTTTAACAAACAGATGGAAATACAGGGGGATTTAACTTTTTCTTGCTCAGGCTTTTCTGCTTCAGCCACTTTTTGTTCAGTCATGGTACAACTCTTACTTCTGTAAATGGATAACAGCAACTAATCAGCCAGTGCTGATAAGTCCTGTAAAAAACGACGGCCGTTAGCCACATAATGCTCTGCCGACTTATGCAAGCCGCTAATTTCTTGCTCACTCAACTGGCGACGTATACGCGCGGGCGAACCCACCACCAAAGAGCCATCGGGTATATTCATACCTTCGGGCACTAGCGAGTTGGCGCCTATTAAGCAGTGCTTGCCTATAGTAACACCGTTAAGTACCACGGCATTTATGCCGACTAAGCTGTAATCTCCCACGGTGCAGCCATGTAGCACAGCCTTATGCCCTACCGTCACGCCTTCGCCTACGGTTAAGGGGTAACCGGGGTCGGCATGTAGCACGCAACCATCTTGTATATTGCTACCCTTGCCCACGGTAATTTTCTCATGGTCGGCGCGTATCACCACATTAAACCACAGGCTAACATCGGCAGCTAAAGCCACATCGCCGACTACCGTGGCATTATGGGCAATAAAATTTTCAGCTTCTTGCTGCGGGCTTTTATCCGCCAAACGAAACAACATGCTTATACCTCCAGCGATTGAGTGTTAGCCATAATCCGGCAAGGCCACATTAAAAAATCCTGTCATTAAATCGGCGATTAAACGCGCGGTTACACCCTGAACCCTATAATCCTGACATGAAAACTGCGGCGATAACTGCTGCCTACCGGCATAAATCTGCTGGGTAAACTGCCAGTTGCTAGCCTCAGACAACTGCGCCAAGGGCAGGGTAAAAATAGCGGCCACCTCATTAGCATTCGCTTTTAGATTGACACTATTTTCAACTAAAGCCACGCAGGGGCTTAAACTAAAACCGCTGCGGGTAACACGTCGATTAAGCTGGCCCAGATAAGTTACCGCCGCTGGCGGCAGTGCCACTTCTTCATAAGCTTCACGCAAGGCGGTGGCTACATCATCACCATCTTCGGGCTCGGGTTTGCCACCGGGAAAAGCAATCTCGCTGGGGTGCAGCGTTAAATGTGCCGCCCGCTGGGTCAGTAATAAATCTGCCTGGCCATCGATATTCATCACCGCCAGCAATACCGCGGCACGCCTGCTGGCGAAGTCATCTTCGACAACCCTTGCAGGCACAGACAAAGCAAAAGGCTCCGTGAGCAACTGCTGCCTAGCCTGCCAAAAATCCACAGCTAACCCTACGACTCAGTTGCGGGCAATTGATCAAAAGGCGTTAAGCCCTGCTGCTGATAAAAGGCATCAGCATATTGCTGCAGGCGATTGTCAGTTATGGCCTCGCGTATGTTTTGCATATGCTTTTGGTAGTAGCGCAAATTATGTATGGTGTTGAGCTGGCTACCTAAAATCTCTTTGCACTTGTCTAGGTGATGTAAATAAGCGCGGCTAAAGTTTTGGCAGGTATAGCAATCGCATTCGGGGTCTAATGGCTCGGCGCTGTGTTTATGTTTGGCATTACGTAACTTAATCACCCCCTGTGAAGTAAATAAATGCGCGTTGCGTGCATGCCTAGTGGGCATAACGCAATCAAACATATCGACGCCACGCATTACCGCCTCTAATAAATCCTGCGGAGTGCCTACCCCCATTAAATAACGAGGCTTGTCAGCGGGCAGCTCTTCGGTAATGCAATTTAACACCGCAATCATTTCATTTTTAGGCTCGCCTACTGACAGGCCACCTATGGCATAGCCATCAAAACCTATGTCTTTTAAGCCACCTATAGACACTTTGCGCAAGTCTTCATACATGCCGCCCTGGATGATACCAAACAAGGCCGAAGGGCTATCGCCGTGCGCCACTTTGCTGCGCTGCGCCCAACGCAGAGATAGCTCCATAGAATCTTTGGCTTCTTTGTGGGTAGCCGGGTAAGGCGTGCACTCATCAAAAATCATCACGATGTCAGAGCCTAAGTCGCGCTGCACTTGTATAGACTTTTCTGGGTCTAAAAATATTTTTGAGCCATCGATGGGGGATTTAAACGCCACCCCTTCCTCAGTAATTTTGCGCAGCTTACCCAAGCTAAATACTTGGAAGCCGCCGGAGTCGGTTAGGATGGGTTTGCTCCAGCCCATAAAGTCATGCAGCGTTCCCTTATTATCGGGCCCATGGGCTTTGATCACTTCAGTGCCAGGGCGCAGCATTAAGTGAAAGGTATTACCTAAAATAATTTCAGCCCCTATGGCCTCCACATCTTTGGGCAACATACCTTTAACCGTGCCGTAGGTACCCACCGGCATAAAGGCGGGGGTTTCTACCACACCACGGGGAAACTTTAGGCGGCCGCGACGCGCCTTACCGTCGGTGTTATCCAGCTCAAAGGTCATAAAGGTTTTACGTTGGGGTTTATCGCTCATAGTACATTCTCAATCAGATTGGCTGCGGCAATACAAACATGGCATCACCATAGCTAAAAAATCGGTATTGTTGTGCCACCGCCTCGCGGTAAGCGTTAAACACATTATCTTGGCCAGCAAAGGCACTCACCAACATAATGAGGGTGGATTCTGGCAGATGGAAATTGGTGACCATGGCATCCACCGATTTAAATTGATAACCGGGGTAAATAAAAATTTCGCTATCGCCACTAAAGGGTGCTAACTCACCGCTTTGTGAGGCACTTTCTAGACTGCGCACGGCGGTGGTACCCACAGCAATAACGCGGCCGCCGCGCGCTCTAGTCACCGCCACCTGCGCACATACTTCAGCACTCACCTCTATGGTTTCGGCATGCATCTTATGCTCGGTAATATTCTCTACCCGCACCGGCTGAAACGTACCCGCCCCTACATGCAGGGTAACAAAGGCGGTATCCACGCCCTTGTCTTTACATTGCTGTAAAAAAGCTTCACTAAAATGCAGCCCAGCGGTGGGCGCAGCTACCGCACCCTCTTTACGGCCGAACACGGTTTGGTAGCGTTCTCTGTCACTAAGCTCATCTTTACGATCTATATAAGGAGGCAGCGGCATATGGCCTATGGCATTCATTACCGCAACGGCATCACCACCCTCTATAAAGCGCAGCTCGAACAAGGCGTCATGACGACCTAGCACCTCTACCTTAGCTAACACCTCATCACTATCGGCTAGAGCCGTTAAATGTAGCTCGGCACCCGCCTTAGGAGACTTGCTGGCGCGCACATGGGCCAACACCCGGTCTTGGTCCAGTACACGCTCTACCAGTATCTCTATGCGGCCACCGCTGGCCTTGCGACCCCACAACCGGGCGGCCAACACCTTGGTATCGTTGAGCACCAGCAAATCGCCCGCCTGCAGCTGGCCTAGCAAGTCGGTGAATTGACCATGCACGATCCCGCCGCTAGCGCCATCAAGCATCAGCAGACGGCTGGCGGTGCGCTCGGCAGTAGGATAGCGAGCAATAAGCTCATCGGGTAAGTCGTAGCTAAAATCAGATAACTTCATAGTGAAAAATATAGGTGGCAAACAGGCTGTTAATCAGGCGCGCAAGAGTACCGTAAAATCAGCCTGCAGACCAGAAGCCGGGCCAACAGAGCCCACTAATGGGGAATCAGCTTAAAGAAACTTGCTCACATACCAACAACTGCTGCTAATGCTATAAGCCTGCCCCTTGGCCCAGGCTAAACCGGCCCTGACTATGGCATCAGCCAAACCCTTGCCGCGCAAACTCTCAGGCACATAGGTGCGGGTAAACTCTACACTCTCCGCGCCCAGCATACGGTATTGCAATACCGCCTCCTGACCTTGCACAGCAATCACAAAACGCTCAGCCTGCGGCTGATGCTCTATGTTAAACGGCTTTTCACCCACAACATTCTGGTTCAAAATAATTACCCCTGCTTGTTACAACAAACCTCATCGCCTTAGCCTGCAATAATACACACACTCGTGGCAAGCCCCACAATACAACGCAACGTAAACTAAAAAAACAGCCCGTTCAAAAAACACACAAGCGATAAATACTTTGACCTTTGAAAAAGCATTGTTATAATGCGCGGCTTCAAATGCAGTGCCAGTGTGATGAAATTGGTAAACATACCGCATTCAAAATGCGGCGCCTAACGGCTTGGCGGTTCGAGTCCGCCCACTGGTACCATTCTACACTGCATCATCCCAGCACCAACAAAACTCCTTAAGAACTACGCTAACGCAACGCGGGCTCGATGGCCAAAACGCTGCGCGGGCCACGCTGACCCGTTCGACCATTTGTGCTTACAGCACAAAGGGAACGAGGAGCGCAGCGACGAAGCCTCGTTAGAGGTCGTAGCAGCCTCAAGCTGCTACGATTAATCCGCCCACGAGCAGTTCAAACCATTCTTATCATTTCCCCAATATCGCAGAACTCACAACCTCTTGCTAGAAACCCGAATTATCCGGGCGGGCGAGAGCCGCCATCGGTTCGACAAAATGCAACAGCATTTTGGTCGCCAGTTTTCTCATGGCGCCCCGCAGGGGTCGTAACAACCTTAAGTTGTTACGAACAGTCCGCCCACTGGTACCATCTAATTTATATACCCACCACCCGCGATTCTCCCGGCTTAATTTATTTACCCTATCTTCACGGGTGGACGAGAAGCTCCATGCGGTTCGACGAAATGCGAAAGCATTTTGGTCGCCAGTTTTCTCATGGCGCCCCGCAGGGGTCATAACAACCTCAAGTTGTTATGAATAGTCCGCCCACGAGCAATGCCAATCACACTTAATCACCAAACCGCCTAAATCAACATCCAACACCAAAAAACTCACAACACATTGCTAATAACCCGATCCTCCTTAGCGACAAGCTAGCCAAATCATGTTATTTACCCTCCTTTAACTAAGCGCCCTTGAACCCAAACACTTAAAATATTTTTTCGATCTGAATTATAAATAATCTTTTGCAGTATATCTTCAACGTTATCTAACTCACCCCAAATCATTAAATTACTATCCCTAACAGAGGTATCTATAACTATCGCATCAAAGGCATAGCCTTTTTTAATTAAGCCAATATTTAAGCCTAGGGCACGGCCACCTCCCGTAGTCGCCATCCAGAAAGCCTCTTTGTAGTTAATTCTGCTGTTTGCTACACCCCTATCACTCTGCTTCACACTACTGTCAACACCACCTTCGAGATATCGAGAAGCCGTCACAGCCATACTACAATTTTGCAAGAGTGATGGTGTTGCGCCAGCAGAGATATCAGTGCCTAAGCCCACATCAAGCTCTAGATCTAACGCCTTGCGAGCAGGAAATACCGCGTCAGCAAAATACGCATTTGAAAGCGGGCAATGGGCAACACCACTTTTCCGCTCTTTAATTATCGCCATATCTTGTTCATTGATAAAACAAGAATGAGCCAACACGGTCTTGCTCGTCAATAATTTAAATTTATCTAAGCTGTCGGTATCTCTTGTCCCATGTCGATTAAGTACATAGGCATGCTCCCAGTCACTTTCGGAGCAATGGGTTTGAACATGGCAATCATATTCCTGCACAATCTCACCAAGCCCTGTCAGCATTTCGTCTGTACAACTTGGAATAAATCGAGGAGTAACAACAGGCAATACAGTTTCTAGCTCGTTGCCTGACATGGATCTTATATACTCGATTAATGCACGAGTATCATCCAGACCACTCTGAACAGAGGCATCCCGGTAATAATCTGGGCATTCATCAATATTATCCATAGCAACCTTACCAACTAAAGCACGCTGCCCCTTAGCTAGACAAATATCGGCCAATAACTTGGTAGCCTCAAGATGAATCGTTGCAAAATATAACGCCGTCGTTGTGCCATTCGCTAGTAATACATCAACTAAGGAATTATACACTTGCTTTGCAAAATCAAGATCAGCGTACTTAGCCTCAAGTGGAAATGTATTTTTCTGAAGCCAATCGTACAACGGTAAATGTAAGGCGTTACCGGCCTGAGGCCACTGCGGAGCATGAACGTGCAGATCCACCATCCCTGGTAGAAGGTATTGACCCTCTTCAAGTTCAATAAAACTACCGGCATCAATAGCGGCTTGTTTGGCCACAATATAGCGCTCACAACCCTGTTCCAGAGCTGAAGAGATCACCCCAGTATCACTCACCACTATCAACACATTTTCTAATATTTCAATTTCACCACATACAGGAGCATGAATGACTGTGCCACATAAGGTAAATCGGCTCATCTAACCTCTCACTTATAAATTATATAGAATAAAAATATCGACACAGGCACGGGAGCACCCTTTATCGCCACTATAGGTATGTAATATATGTTTTTGTCACAACAAGTCCTGCCTATCAAATGATGAGATAAGGTTATTTGAGGCAATAATAATAGATAATATATCAATAAATATTGACCTCAGTACGGAAAACATACACCACTTACCCTAAAATAAAATATTCTCATTAATATGCTGGCCCCGCAGGAAAAACACCTGACATGGCTTGGAATCTTGGAATGCGCTTTACACGATCACACCAACGACGAATAGCAGGATAGTCTTGACGAGATATCCCACCTTCTTCCGACAAGATTACATAAGGAAAACATGCAATATCGGCGATTGTTGGGTCATCTCCTGAACAAATCCAGTTATGACCCTGGGACTCGTTAAACCACAACTGCTCATCTAACCTCCGGAATAATCTATGCGCGCCAGAACGACAAGACTCAACATCGAAATCGTAAAAAAAACTATCATGTAAGCGGGCAGCGGAAGAAGTTTCTGTAATCTCATCAGCAAATACTAGCCATTGATAAATTTTAGATAACTTTTCCGGACAACCCATAGGAAACCACTTACCTGAAAAGTCATATTTCGAAGCAAGATAAATTAATATTGCTTGAGAATCACGTAACAACAATCCATCTTCATCGAGCACTGGCAATTGACCAAGTGGATTAACCATCAAGAAATCTTCAGATTTATGCTGCTTCCCAGGATAAAAATCGATGGGGATTGTCTCGTAATCAATATTTAAAATATTCATCATAAGGCGAATTTTGTAGCAATTACCTGACAGTGTATAGTCGTAAAGTTTAATCATTGTAATTTCCTATAAATCTATAACTAGTCGTACTGACTTTGCTCTTGACACACAAGTCATGAGACATTTACCGCTATTTTTTTCACTTTCACTAAGATATACATCTTGATGATCAGGTTCACCCTCTAATACTGTAGCAATACAAGTACCGCACGCCCCCTGTTCACAGGAGCTAGGAACATCTACCCCATTCTCCCTCGCCACCTCAAGAATTGTTTTACCGGCAGGAACTTGTAGAGTCATTCCGGAACGAGCTAGTTCGACTTCAAAACTAGAACTATCATCAATTTCATGAGTGTTTTTGAAATATTCAAAATGAATAGATTGATCAGGCCAACCAAATTTATGAGCAATTTCCCTAGTAACCTCTAGCATTGGTCCTGGACCGCAGACATATAAATGCATATCTGATTGATAATTCTCTAACAAACCCGAAATTTTTATAGCAGTCTGCTCTGGATTAAGCGATAACTGGGGGAATAGACTAGAACTAATTTCTTCAATAATTTTAGGGAATGCCATATGTTCTTTAGATTGGCAAAAATAATGCAGCTCATGGGATAGACCAGAGTGATGAAGTGTTCTAGCCATAGAAAGCAATGGTGTGATCCCGATGCCACCAGCAATTAGTATTGTTTTTATTGCATCACGCCTAAGCGGAAAATTATTTCTTGGTGCTGATATTACCAAGACATCACCTTCACGAACTTGCTCATGCATGCATATTGAACCACCTTTTGAATTAGGCTCAAGCTTCACACCTATAGTATAACTTTGGGTTTCTCCAGGGCCATTAGTTAATGAATATTGACGCGTAATTCCATTAGGCATTTGCACATCTATATGCGCCCCCGGCTGAAATGTAGGTAACTGCCCAGTAATAGCAACTAGCTCGAATCCGGAAATCCCTTCAGCAGCCTTCCATTTCCTTGCAACTTGCACCCTTATCTCTGTACGGGAATCCGCTGATGACCCTATTGGCACACTAGCTAATTCAGCAGATAGAAGCTTAATGTCAGGTTGCATGGGCTCAACTACTAATAACTTATCAATTCCGGCCTCAATTTTATTACGCAACATCGAAAGAAGTTGATTGTGATAAGTCAGCACATCTAGAGCCTGACAATCATCCGGTTCTTCACATAAAACACCACGAATAACCGTGCGATGTGAATCAATAGGTTGTACAAAAAAGACAACACCGGTTGCAAACTGACCGTCGGTTGCATTTATATAAATAGTACTACTATCAAGTTCATTAATTGTTATTTGTGCATTCTCACCCTTAAGTTTACTGCTTGGCTGAAAGCGATAGTGCCTTAATTTTTCAATTACCTTCTCTGCGGGAGCATCAACTGCTATTGCACGTAAAACAAACGCCATACCTTCTTCAAGCTCTGCAACTTCAGGTAACTCCCCCACTGGAGCTTCTCCCGACCAAATCAAACCATAACGCTCGACTGCAGGATAGGTATTATTACAAATAGTCCGAGCTGGGGCATCGGCGGGATGTGCGGGAATATAAGTACAGCCTGCCGTACGACTGGAGTAACGCCAACCATGATATTGACACTTTAGCTCTCTACCATCATTAATACCGATTGAAAGGCGAACACCGCGGTGCAAACAACGATTTTCCCAAACATTGACATAACCATCGTCGGCACGCCAGACGGCGAATTCACGCCCTAGCAATTGACCATGATAACTATGACGAAAAGGTAAATCATTGCTTGAAGCAATCGGAAACCATTTTTTATGGGCTGCATCTAACATATTATTCTCGTTAATCATTATTAATAACTTTTATCTTTATGCCACTTCAGGAATGACGCCATAGCGAATGCCTTTTTGACGTAACCAACGTCTATACGCAATTGCCGTTTTGTCCGCGCGTATAGGCGTTTCCGATCTTGGATCCAGTGGTAAACGTTTCGGGCATTGGTTCTCAAGAATTGGCTTATCCTGTCCAAAAATAGTCTGCTGAAATTTCCTAAGAAAAGTATCATCATGCTGATCATCCAATATACATAGCAGCATATGTGCTCGGATATGTTCCTCATCGATTGGCTGAATAAATACGGCAACGATATCTTGACGAGACTCATCAAGAGGACTTGATTTGTAGAGCACTGAGCAATAGGGATGTGGCACACGGTATTTATAATCAACATCGGCACCACCAGAGGATGCTGTAGACGCCATGGGTTGATAAAACCGACAACCTGTAGCAATGATTTCTGACTGATCAACCGATACTTCTACGTCGTATTCCTTAACTTCAGTGTGAGGCTCAACGCCTAAAATATCTGTATGAACGTAAGGAAAATGACCCATATCAAGAAAATTTTCGATGGCTCTAGGGGCCGAAACATTCACCCCTATTGTACCTGCGCTCAAATTCCTTCTGTCAACCTCATCATACTCAGGAATCGTAAATAACTCCTCAGAGGGTACGCCGAGACAGGTCCATATATGCCCGTAGCGAATTTGAGAAGGGAGTAAATGATGCAAGCCATTTACACTCAGCTTTTGACCGGCAGTTATATCTTCCTCCGAGACCCATGCATAAGGCGTACCACTTGAATCTTTACTAAAACTTATAACCTGCTCAAGCAATACAGTTTGTTGAATGATATTTTCCAAGACGTCATCTGTGGCACATATAGGGTGCCATAAATTAGTAGCCACTGGGTCTATATTTATCTTTTTTTGTGTTACTGACATGTTTACACCTTTTCGCATTTCAGCGACCAACAGAATTACCTTACATAAATAACTGGAGAATAAATCTGTGTGATTTAAAATAGTTGCAGGCTTAAATTATTTATATATTGGATTGGGAAAAAAACACATCACCCAATCCTTATATAATTACTTAAGTTAATATTAAACTCAATTTTTCGGCAGGCTTCCCTCAACACCATCAACAAGCCAGTTAATTCCTAATATCATTTTATCCTCAAGAACCGCACCTTGTTTAACTTTCACAGACCCGCTTTGATCGAAGATAGGACCTGTGAACGGATGAAAATAACCATCGGCAATTTGAATGATTGTTTTCCCGAGAATTTCAACTTGCTCATCATTTAAATCCTTATTCAAAGAAACCATTGTTATTGCTCCATCATGAAACCCACTCCAATAAGCCTCTGACTTATAAGTTCCATCTAACACACTTTGAATCGTAGCATTGAAATGATACGACCAATCTAATTGTAAAGAAGCCAACAGTTTAGTAGGTGCATACTTAGACATGTCAGAGCTAAGATTAACAACATATACACCTTTTTCTTCAGCCACACTCACTACCGATGGTGTATCTTGATAAAGAGAAAATAAAACATCAACATTTTGGGCAACCAATGATCTAGCAGCTTCTTGAGCTTTACTCGGATTAAACCAAGAATTTAACCAAACCACTTTTACTTTAATATCCGGATTTATACTTTTTGCACCTAGTGTATATGCATTAATAATTCCGATAACCTCTGGGATAGCATACGCCGCTACAACACCTAAAGTATTATTCTTTGCCACATACCCCGATGCCATTCCTGCAATATATGCCCCCTCATAATTTTTAGCTTGAAATGTTCCAAAATTCTTCGCCTGTTTATAACCACTAGCATGTAGAAACACCACATCTTTGTGTTGCGCAGCTAAGCGCAATCCGTCATTCATATAACCAAAAGAACCCAGCACCATCACATCAGCCCCTTTGGCAACCATTTGGTTCATGATTCTCGCGGCATCCTGGCCTTCAGGGATATTCTCGACAAAACTAGTTTCAATTTTATCGCCAAATTCTTCTTCCATCGTTTTACGAGCTTCATCTAATTCTGCTGACCAACCAATATCACCAACCGGAGATGCATAAATAAATCCGACTTTCAATTTATCACCGGCGTTAACATAGATTGTTGAAATAGATAAAAAAACAATACATATCAATCGAGATAACTTTAATAATGTAAACATAGCCTATCCTCTGATTAAAAAAATCTAACCTGGGTTATTAAATTGTGCGCCAAGAGAAATTGGCGCGCTCAGTTTATTACGGCTGCTATCTTTAGATATAACAGCGAGTATAAATATTGTTACTAGGTATGGCGCCGCACTAAATAGTTGAGAGGGAACGTCAAAACCAAAACCTTGCGCTGCTAATTCAGTTAATGATACGGCCCCAAAGAGATATGCCCCGATAGCTACCCTTCCAGCACGCCATGAACCAAATACAACTAAAGCAACAACTATCCAACCTCGACCCGCCACCAGGCCATCTGCCCATAAAGGGGTGTAAGCAATGGATATATAGGCGCCAGCCAAACCAGACATAAGTCCACCAAATAACACCGCTAGAAACCTGTAAAATCGAACCGGGTAACCGATTGCATGCGCAGAACTTGGTGATTCACCAATAGCTCGAATAATTAGACCCATCTTGGTATATTTCAGAAACAGCACTACCAACATCACTAAAGCTATAGATAAATAAACAACTACATCTTGATTAAAAAGTGTTTTCCCCAAAAAAGGGATATCACGCAGGAATGGAATATCTAACTTTTCTAACCCTTGTATCATCAAACTCTCATAGCGTTTTCCTATCAATGCCGACAAGCCAACACCGAGTATACCGACCGCCAATCCAGCGATTACTTGATTCGCCAAGAAATATATCGCTAGCACTGCAAAGACAGATGATAATAGAATCCCAAAAACCCCTCCTACCAAAAAACCACCAGCAATGCTGCCACCATCTTTAACATAAACAAATGCTGCCGCAGCACCTAATGCCATCATGCCTTCAATACTGAGATTCAGAACTCCGGCCTTCTCAGTTATTAGCTCGCCCATAGCAGCTAATACCAGTGGCGTAGCTGCGGCTAATGTCCCCGCACATAAAAAAATCAAAATATCAGACATTACTTAATTTCCTTACTACAGTTCTTTTTAGTTTAATTTTATAATTAACAAACAAGTAACAGCACAAATACATAACTAGTAATATCCCTTGAAATATTGTTGTCGAGGACTTGGGAATACCAACAGATATAAGCGCCATGTCACCACCTACATATATAATCGCCATAAATATGCTGGCAAATATAATGCCTATAGGGTTAAGCATCCCTAAAAAAGCTACAATTATGGCGGCAAAACCGTAACCGGAAGAAATATTGCGCTGTAAAATACCTAAAGAACCAGCCACCTCACCCACACCTGCAATACCTGCTGCCGCGCCTCCAACGAGCAAACCAATCCAAACTGTATTTTTTTCGTTAAATCCTGCATATTTTGCAGCAGACGGCGCCAACCCTCCCACTTTCATTTTAAAACCATGCACACTATGCTTATTAAAAAACCAAGCTAAAAACGAAATAAGAATAGCTAAAAAAATTGATGAGTTAACTCTAACGCCTTCCATTATTGGAGAAAAAGTCGCAGCCTCGTTAAACATAATAGATTGTGGAAAGTTAAAACCTAACGGGTCACGCATAGGTCCAGCTACTAGATAGTACAAAAGCTGTAACGCCACACTAGATAGCATCAGAGTAACCAATATTTCATTTGCATTAAACTTGGTCTTTAAAATTGCTGCTAAAGCAGCCCAAAGCATCCCTCCAAATATTCCCGCAAAAACCATCGCCGGCAATAGAAATATTGAAGAACTATTTTCAAATGTAATAGCCAGATAACTGGCACAGATAGCACCAACAACAAGTTGACCATCGGCACCAATATTCCAAATTTTTGCTCTAAAACCAATAGCTAACGCCTGAGCAATAATTAATAGAGGCGACGCTTTCATAAGCACTTCGCCAACACCATAGCTTGTTGTTAAAGGCTCTATAAGCAGGCTATACAGCGCCGACAAAGGCGGCTTATTTAAAAAAATAAACATACCAGAACTAACAATCAATGTTAAAAAAACAGCCAGCACCGGCATCAACAGCATGGCAGAGCGAGAAGCCTGGACTCGAGCCTCTAGTGAAAATTTAAACATTAGCTACATCCTTCAATATTGAGCTTAAGCCTTGCTCTGACTTCTTACTCGCTTGTTCGTTGACATGTTCATCAACACCAGCCATCCAACTTCCAATTTCCTCGACAGTTGTATCACGAGTCTTAACCGTACGAGAAAGCTTCCCTTGGTATAAGACTGCTAGGCGATCAGTTATTTCAAACAACTCATCTAACTCTTCAGAAATAACTAGCACGGCCACCCCCTTATCTCTAAGATCAATAAGACGCTGCCTAATTGTATAAGCCGCTCCTACATCCACACCCCAAGTAGGTTGAACAAGAAGAATAGTTTTGGGATCTAAGCCAATCTCTCGAGAGACAATAAATTTCTGCAAATTACCTCCAGAAAGACTTCTCGCCTCCGAGTCAACGCCACCACATTTAACATCAAACTCACCAATGCATTGCAAACTAAAAACTTCCATTTTTTTATGATCAATCAAACCATTTCTTACCAACCCCATACCAACTCCTGTAAGCAAAGCATTTTCTGCCAGCGACATTTCCGGGACTGCGGCACGCCCTAACCTTTCCTCAGGAACATAACTAAAACCTAATTTTCGTCGTTTGGTTGGATCGATATTCGCAACAGGTTGCCCACGCATGGTAATAGAATTTTTTTCAGATGAAGGTAAACAAATCTCCCCAGACAGCAGCCGAGAAAGCTCAGATTGACCATTACCCGAGACTCCAGCAATCCCAACAATTTCACCACTACGTACTTGCAGATTAACGTCATGAAGGCTTCGCCCAAAAGGATCTGCGGGTTTATAACAGAGCTTATTGACCTGTAGATGTACTTCACCATCTTCTTTAGCCTCTATATGACTTGGCTGAGGGATATCATGACCTATCATCATCCGCGCAAGATTTGCGGTGGTTTCTTTCTGAGGATCTGCATAACCAGATACTTTTCCGCTGCTCAAAATAGTAGCCGTACTGCAGAGGGCTTTGACTTCGTCTAGTTTATGACTGATATACAGCAGGCTACATCCTTCTTCTGCAAGTAGCCGTAAAGTTTTAAAAAGCTCAACTACCCCCTGAGGAGGTAATACAGACGTTGGTTCATCCAAAATGAGCAACTTAGGACTCTGTAACAAGCATCGGATAATTTCAACGCGCTGCTGCTCACCTACTGATAGAGTATGAACCGGCGTAAATGGATTAACATACATGCCAAACTTTTTTCCAATAGATTCTATTCTATTCACCAACTCTTGCTTTGCACCAGGTACAGCCATCATGATATTTTCTAGCACGGTTAGTGTTTCAAATAGCGAGAAGTGTTGAAAAACCATCCCTATACCTAACTTTCTTGCATGGGCGGGATTTCTGATCCGTATAGATCTTCCTTTCCAAATAATATTCCCGGCATCAGGCTGGGTAGCGCCGTAAATAATTTTCATTAAAGTACTTTTACCAGCGCCATTTTCACCGAGTATGGCGTGAATCTCACCGGGCATTACCGTCAAGTCCACCTCCTCATTAGCCACTACAGAGGGGTAAATTTTGGTAATACCTTGAACCTGTAATAATGGAGTCATTTTTAGCCTATTTATTTTTATATATTATGTTGGCGATCTTTTACATCTCGCTAAATTGGTACATCAACTTAACTCTAGGGTCAGTCAAAGACTACCCTTGCTCTATTGACATAAATAGACAATACTTATGAACCAGCCGTTCGAAAAACCGAACAAGAAAGCCTCATAAGGAGTCGTTAATGGAACTAAGAGACCTTAACTCTTTTATACGCGTGGCCAAACTAGGTAGCCTTTCAAAGGCTGCTAAAGTCTATGACATCCCCAAAGCAACCCTTAGCAACCATCTGCGAAGGCTTGAAGATAATCTTGGCGTAGAGCTATTTGTACGCCGAAACAACAAATTGAAACTCACCGTGTCCGGTCATGAAATGGTGAAACAATGTGAAAATATTTTTGCCGCTTGTGAAACAGCCACAAACTCACTGCAAAATATAGAGAAGGAACTAGCAGGCCCATTCAGCATTGCTGCCAGCTCTGAACTTGGTACTTCAGTGGTTGGGCCTATCATTCAACACTTTGCGGCTGATCACCCTCAGCTGAATATACGGGTTGATATTACCCAATGTGACAGTTTCTTTAACGATGAAATGGATATAGATTGTGTTATCTATACAGGTCAACCACCAGATTCCAGCTTAATAGGGAAAAAATTGGGAGAGTTTACATATAGCATGTATGCCAGCCCGAACTACTTAAAAAGGAATGGTGTGCCAGAATCGTGTGATAACCTGAAAGACTATTCTGGATTACTATACGTCAGAAATAACGAACTAGAACATTGGCTGCTAAAAAGCGGGAAAAAAACTATAGATTTCACGCCCCCATCCCGCATTCATATAAACGATTATTGGCTGCTAAAATCCATGGCTGTTCGCGAAATGGGGATTGCCTATTTACCGAGTTTTTTTGTTGCCAACGAAATACGGACAAATGCTTTAACGCTGGTCAAGAAGGGCTGGCATTCTGACCCTGTCCCCATCTATGCACTCTACCCCAAGCAGAGGCATAAGAGCCGAAAGATACAAAATTTTGTCGATTACTGGATAGAAAATTTTGATCGCCTAAACCGTAACCCCCCCTATACTCTTGTTAATTAACAAGTCTGCTGACCTTACAAAAATTATTATTCATAAATCAGCCAACAAAATATCAGCTTATATGCGCTGAACTGGGAGGGGTACATCTTCGGTAATGCATATAGTAAAACCTAGTGTATTGGCCGCTGCTGTGTATTAGTAAGCATGTAAATTCCTAGTTAATTATCTTGGCACCCACCTTAAGTACCTTCATTGTATTTGTGCCGCCGTGTACATTGTTTAAATCGCCTTTGGATACAATAACCCAATCCCCTTCTACCACTTCACCACGCCGCATCAGCTCGATAACAGCACTTTGACTGACCTGTTCGGCGGGTACGCTGGCTATCTCATAGGTCACTGGTACGACACCACGATAAAGCGCCACTCGATTTTCTGTCTTTCTATTACGCGTGAAGGCAAACACAGCAATACGAGAACTGATACGCGACATCAGCAGCGGAGTATTACCAGTTTCGGTTAAGCTGATAATCGCGGTAACCCCTGACAAATGATTAGCCGTATACATTACAGCCATCGCTACCGATTCATCGGCAGCATTAAAATTTTCATGCAAGCGATGCTCTGAAACATGGGATTGCGGGTGACATTCTGCCCCCATAATAATACGATTCATTGCCTCAACAGCCTCAACAGGAAACTTCCCTGCAGCAGTCTCACCCGATAACATCACAGCATCTGTACCATCTAACACGGCGTTAGCCACATCAAAGACTTCCGCTCTCGTGGGCAAGGGGCTTTCTATCATCGACTCCATCATTTGAGTCGCAGTAATAACGACTTTTTGTAATTCTCGCGAACGCGCTATTAAATGTTTTTGTACAGCGATCAGTGCGGCGTCACCAATTTCTACGCCTAAATCACCACGAGCCACCATCACTACATCAGAGGCTTTAATAATACTATCTAATAAATCATTATCCGCTACAGCTTCAGCGCGTTCAATTTTAGAAACTATCCCTACACTTTTCCCGCCGCTAGCCATTTCATACGATTTTCTCGCTTCATTTAAATCATCTGGATGACGTACAAAAGAAACAGCTAAATAATCAACATCAATTTCAGCCGCCAATATTATATCCATATAATCTTTTTCGGTTAATGAATCAGCCGACAACCCTCCGCCCTCTCGGTTTATTCCTTTATTATTTGATAGTTTTCCAGCTACAACTACACAAGTTTTTATTTGAGAGCCATTCACACTTTCGACCTCCAGCACAACACGCCCGTCATCTAACAATAAATGATCACCTACGCTGACTTCTTCGGGTAAAGTTTTATAATCAAGTCCCACTTGATATTGATCCCCTACTTTTTTATCAAGAGCTGCATCAAGATTAAAGATATCACCTAAAGCTAATTCTATCGGCCCATTAGAAAACTGTGAAATGCGAATTTTAGGACCTTGTAAATCCCCTAATATGGCCACTGTACGGCTATATTTTTTGGAAATTTTACGTACCTCATCAGCTCTCCGAATATGATCTTCAGGAATACCGTGTGAGAAATTTAGTCTAACAACATTAACTCCAGCCAAAATTAGCCGTTCGAGTACTTCTGGGTTATCAGTGGCAGGCCCTAACGTAGCAACTATTTTAGTACGTCTAATCATGCGGCGCTGGAGTCACTTAGTTTGCTCGATGCCATAAGAGCCAATGTATTATCAAGCATCCGATTTGAAAAACCCCACTCATTATCATACCAAGCCATTACTTTAACCAAGCGACGATTAACACGCGTCTGCGTAGAATCAAAAGTAGAAGACGCTGGCTGGTGATTAAAATCAATCGAAACTAATGGCTCGTCGTTAAATTCGAGCACGCCAGCCATAACTGTTGAAGAGGCTACTTTAATTAACTGGTTTACCTCTTCAATTGAAGTCTCTCGGCTGGCTAGAAAATTAAAATCAACCAATGACACATTAGCCGTCGGCACACGAACAGCCATGCCATCAAGCTTTCCGGCAAGCTCCGGTAATACTAGCCCCACCGCTTGTGCAGCGCCCGTTTTAGTAGGGATCATCGAAGCACCCGCAGCACGAGCTCGATAAATATCGGAATGATAAACATCATGAAGATTCTGATCATTAGTGAAAGCATGAATGGTGGTCATAGAACCTAACTCAATACCAATTCCGTCATTCAACACTTTTGCTATCGGAGCCAAGCAGTTGGTAGTGCAGGATGCGTTTGAAATTATTTCTGAGGCAGATGTTAGTATCTGATGGTTTACACCATAAACGACCGTTGCATCGACATCGGTAGCAGGTGCAGAAATAATAACTTTTTTGGCACCTGCTTTAATATGGCCATTAGCTTTATCGCGGCTAACGAAAAACCCCGTGCATTCAAAGACCACATCAATATTCAATTCGGCCCAGGGAAGCTTACTCGGATCACGTTCTGAAACAGTGATAATCTCATCGCCGTTGACCAACATGCGATTGCTTACCACCCGCACCGATCCAGGGAAACGACCATGAACTGAATCATACTTAGTCAAATGAGCATTAGACGTTGTGTCACCAAGGTCATTTATAGCCACTAACTGTATTTTTTGACGATAGCCGGATTCGTATATCGCCCTTAGAATATTACGCCCAATACGCCCGTAACCGTTTATAGCCACTCGAATCGTCATTATCGCCTTCCACTCCATCCATTAAGTTAGTTTAATTACTTATTATCCAGAATATAATCTTAAAAACAAGAAATAAAGTAACTAAATTACATTGCAGTATTCCAACACGCTCCCCCCTCTTTATTTATTCGATACCGTATGTATAGGACAAAGTCGACTAATCCTGCATAATCCACTATCAAATCAGCCACTTAAATTCGCTGAATCGTATTGAGTTATCTTAAGCTAGGTGATCACAGGATATTTATGACAATATTAAGCCAGCTAAAACAAACCCTCCCCTCCCTCAGCAAAGCCGAATCTCGAATAGCTAAAGTTATTCTGCAGAACCCAGAAGCAAGTGTGAACATCACGACCGCCGATCTCGCCCGCTTATCCGAAGTCAGTGACCCGATGGTTTCACGGTTTTGCCGCACATTAGGCTGCAGTAGCTTTCCCGATTTCAAAGTACAGATGGCAAAAAGCTTGGCTAGCAAAGCATCCTTTATCAGTGAAGCTGTTTCAGCGGGTGATAATGCCGCGAGCTATATAGAAAAGCGTATTAATGCCAATCAAGCAGCTCTAGAGTATATTCGGCATAAACTGGACCCTTACATTATTGAAAAGGCTGTTGACGCTTTACAGCATTCACAGCAAATTGAAGTCTTTGGCATGGGAGGAGGCGCAGCCATCGCCAAGGATGCACAGCATAAATTATTTAGATTAGGGATTCCTACTGTTTCTTATGAGGATCACCTTATGCAACGCATGGCCGCAGCAGGAGCGAATAAAAACACCACTATATTAATGATTTCTTTTACCGGGCGTACCCAAGCCATGATAGAAATTGCCGCTATTGCTAAAGACAATAATGCAACAGTAATAGCCATAACCCGCCCAAACTCTCCACTATCTGAACTCGCCGACATTACAATTACCTCTGGTGACGAATTAGAAGACACTACTATTTACGTACCAATGACAATTCGTATAATCATACTAACAATCATTGATATTCTGGCAACTGGACTGGCCTTATCACTAGGACCAGGTATTGATGAACGACTGACAAAAATAAAACACAGTCTCGATAGCACTAAGCTGAGTTAAACAACATGAGAAGGAGTTGGACCCTCCTCATCAAACATATTGCAAATAACTTAATGTATTAAGTTACAGTTTAACAGCGGCGCGCGCCTTACATTCAATTGAGGACCAATCCTTAGCGGCAATAATGGTTTTATCTAACATCCAAGTTCCACCAACACAAAGAACATTGGGCAACGCCAAAAAATCAGAGGCATTCTTTTCACTGATCCCCCCAGTTGGGCAAAACTTTATCTGGGGAAGCGGACCAGCAATAGACTTTAACATAGGGATACCACCCGCAGCTTGAGCTGGAAAAAACTTTAAATGCGTCATGCCACGTGCTAATAACACCATAGCTTCACTCGGCGTAGACACACCGGGTAATAATGGTACATTTTGCGCCAAAGCTGCATCAATCAGCTCTGTTGTTGAACCAGGGCTCACTAAAAAATCGGAACCTACCTCTACAGCATTTAATAAGTCTTCAGGAGTGATGATAGTACCTGCACCAACAATAGCGCCGGGAACCATCCGCTTAATAAGTGAGATTGCTTCTAAAGCACATTCCGTTCGCAAGGTTATTTCTAAAACCCGCAAGCCGCCCATTACCAAAGCATTGGCTATCGGTACAGCATCATCAATATCATCAATCACAATCACAGGAATAACGGGACTCGCTGTCATTATTTCTTCAAGCTTATACATTCTTACTACCATTAATAGATTTTAATTAGGGGGACCAATATACATTGATGGGGGCTTTATCTTGTTGTAAGACTGCACTTACCGGCGTTTTATACACATCTAACTGTGCAACGGCCTTTTTATAGACAGCCAGCTTTTCCTCGCCTGTGATTAATAACAGTAACCTCTTAGACTGCAATAAACCAGAGAGGCTTAACGTCATACGCTCGGTTAACAGACCGGTAACTTCACTTTGCTTGGCCTCAATAACACTACAGAGCGCTTGCTGAGTTACATCTAAAGCTGAATTTAAACCCAAAGAATATGGAAATAAAGAAGCTGTATGGCCATCTACCCCCATCCCCAAAATGGTTAAATCAAAGGGCCTAATCAATTTTTTATAGGTCTCTTCACACTCGGCATAGCCTAATACTGCAGATGTTGCAGAATTCTTCATTGCAATAAAATTGGCCTCTAATGCTTTGTTACATAATAGACTTTCTTTTAGAAAAAACTCATTACTACCAAGTTCATCTGGCGAAACCCAACGCTCATCAACCAAAGCAATATCGATACGCTCCCATATTAAAGGTTGTTGAGATAGGCGCTGATATAAAGATTTAGGAGTGCTGCCACCTGACACAAGAAAAGATGCTCGCCCATTCTCTTTAACAGCCGCAGTCAATATGTGAGAGCACTCGACGACTAAAGCAGCAAGAAGCTCATCCCGGCTAGGATAAAAAAATTCAGTGATCACTTACAGACAGACTCCCCAGCATTGAACCACTGGCGACCATCCTTTTGTAATAGTTCGTCCGATTCTTCAGGCCCCCAAGTACCTGCACGATATAATTGTGGCGCGGATTTTGATACTTTCCAAGTGTCAATGATGGGGTCTATCCATGCCCATGCATACTTTACCTCATCACGATGAATAAACAAGCTGGAGTCACCCTTCACAGCATCAAGCATCAAACGTTTATAGGCATCACTTTTAAAACCCTTATAAGTATCTGAAAAATTCAGATTCAATGTGGCAGGTTGTAGTTTCATGTCTGTTGTTTCAAGATTTTTTGACATCATAGTTAACTGAATAAGTTCATCAGGTTGCAATCGAATAATCAACCGATTAGGCTCTAACTGGCCGACACTATCTGCATAAACGCGGTGAGAAACGTCTTTAAACTGTATTATTATTTCCGCGCAACGCGACTTCATACGTTTACCAGTACGTAAATAAAACGGGACTTTTGACCACCGCCAATTGTCGATATACGCACGTATGGCAACAAAAGTTTCAGTAGTGCTATTAGCGGAATTCAGCTCTTCCAAATAGCCTGAAACCAACTCTCCATTATAGCTCCCAGCAACATATTGACCACGAACAGTATGCTCTTTCACATCAGATAAAGTAATTGGCCGCAAAGATTCTAATACTTTTATTTTTTCTGTTTGAATGCTTTTTGCACTGATTTTATTTGGAGACTCCATAGCAACCAAGCAAAGTAATTGCAGCAAATGGTTTTGAATCATGTCTCGCAATGCACCTGCTTCATTGTAAAAACCCGCCCGACCCTCCAACCCTACCGTTTCAGAAATACTAATCTGAACATTATCTATTGAGCTAGAGTTCCATAGCTGTTCAAAAATCAAATTTGTAAATCGTAGCGACATTAAATTTTGAACTGTCTCTTTGCCCAAATAATGATCTATTCGGTAAATGTTTTCTTCTTTAAAATAACCAGAAATCTCTTTATTTATAGACGCAGCAGAAACCGCATCATACCCTATAGGCTTTTCAACCACTACACGGCTTTTTATTGAAATCAATTTGTTTTTTTTCAAGTTACCGCAACAAACCCCGAAAATAGCTGGGGGGATCGCCAAATAAAACACCCTTATTCTTTCTTTATCCTCATTCATTAATTGCTGCAGCTGTTGCCAGCTATTAAGGTCTGAAATATCTAAAGCAACAGGAAATAGGAATGATCTAAAAGCATTCCAAATCTCTACCTCAAATTCGCCTTCAGATAGGTGCTGCTGAAGAGCGCTAGCTGCAGTTTCAAAATAACCTTCAACTGCCTCTATGTTTCGACAAGTAACTATAACTCGTGAATCGTCAGTTAACTTTCCCTCTTTAAACCCTCTATACCAAGCAGGCACTAATTTACGAAGAGCTAAATCACCTACACCGCCAAAAATTACAATATCAAATGCCTTAGCCATGCCAAACTCTCTGTGTTTATTTGAAATACTAAATATTACTTAAAATATACTTGCGCCATCTTCCGCAGCACTTACCACCGCCCGAAAACGGTTAAACATCTCCCTTCCCATACCAACACTGTCCGGCATTGATACTCTAGGTATTTCCCTGCCATCAAACTCGGCGGAGTGATTATTGAGGGTACCCTTATCTGCATTCAACTCAATAATGTCTCCCTCTTGAATTTTCAAGATAGGTCCATGGTTTACGGCTTCTGGCGATAAGTGTATGGCAGCAGGAACTTTACCGGATGCACCTGACATGCGTCCATCGGTGACTAGCGCTACATTAAACCCACGATCCTGCAATAATCCTAGTATAGGAGTTAATTTGTGTAGTTCTGGCATCCCATTGGCTTTTGGCCCTTGGAAGCGAACAACCGCAATAAAGTCTTTATCTAATTCGCCAGCATCAAATTTAATTTTTAGTTCATTTTGATGATCAAATATTACAGCAGGCGCTTTTATGATCCGATGACATTCCTTTACCGCCGACACTTTTATCACCGAACGTCCCAAATTACCGGTCAATAGTTTTAAACCACCCTCTTCACTAAAAGGAGAAAAGCAACTACTCACCACATCTTTATCTAAACTCTCTTGAGGCCCAGTACGCCACTCAATATCAGCTCCATTGCCCTCTGTTTTTATAAACGGCTCGTCGCAGTATCTACGTAACCCACCCTTACCTAGAATAGTTTTAACATTATCGTGTAAATACCCTGCATCCAATAACTGACGAATTAGTAACGACATACCTCCTGCCGCTTGAAAATGATTTACATCCGCTTCACCATTAGGGTATATACGGCAGAGCAAAGGCACAATAGTAGATATCTCAGACATATCCTGCCAATTTATAATGACACCAGCCGCGCGCGCAATAGCAATAATGTGAATAGCATGGTTGGTCGAACCTCCAGTAGCTAGCAAGCCAACGATGCCATTAACTAAGGCTCGCTCGTCAATAATTTCTGCCAGCGGTGTATAACCTTGAGACAAATGAGTTAGTTCTGCTAATTGTTTCACCGCAGATCGAGTTAACATCTTACGAAGAGGAGTACCGGGATTCACAAAGGAGCTACCTGGTAACTGTACCCCCATTATTTCCATCAACATTTGATTACTGTTAGCTGTACCATAAAACGTGCAAGTACCTGCACTATGATAAGACTGGCTTTCGGCCTCAAGTAATTCTTTACGACCTACCTTTCCTTCGGCGTATAGTTGGCGAACGCGTACTTTTTCTGAATTAGCTAAACCAGTCAACATAGGGCCGGCAGGTACAAATACTGTTGGTAAATGACCAAAGGCTAAAGAACCAATGAGTAATCCAGGCACTATTTTATCGCACACCCCTAAACATAAAACACCGTCGAACATATCGTGTGATAAAGCAACACCCGTTGCCATAGCAATTAAATCACGGCTGAATAACGATAACTCCATACCGTCTCGCCCCTGTGTAACTCCATCACACATTGCGGGCACACCGCCTGCAAATTGCGCTACAGCACCCACTTCGCGAGCGGCCTGTTTAATAATTTCGGGATATTCGTGGAAAGGTTGATGCGCCGACAACATATCATTGTAAGACGATATAATGGCGAAATTAGCAGCTCTATCTACCGCTAACATCGATTTATCCTGCGTATCACTAGCTGCGTAGGCATGGGCAATATTACCGCAAGATAAACGCTTGCGAGATACGCCCTGCTGTTTTGCCGCGATAATTTTATCTAGGTAGGCTCTACGACCGTCTCGACTGCGCTCAATAATCCGACCTGTAACCTCTGCAATAATTGGATGAAGCATTGAGAGAACACCCTCTAATAAATTAATTTAATTAACTATACACAACAAAAGCAATCAACTATACACATAAATGTAATTAAGTTAGTTAACGCAAACTACCTATAACCCACACTAAATATCTACCTACTGAAAATAAGCCCCTTGATTGCACTTTCGCAGCTCCATACCACGCCTCTATACATAAACCAACCCTCCACGGACTTGCCCAGCCGCTCCTATTAATCAAAGAATAAATCCGCTAAATAGCTACTACATTCGATAATAAAATAGGAAGGGAATATAACTGCAAATCAAGAACTTCACGCTCGCTTAACCCCCTAAGTGGCCCCATCAATCCGCTCCTTATAAAACCGAATAAGCCCCATCGTTGAGCTATCCTGCTGTGAAATATCTACACCAGAATCGAATTGATGCAAAATATTGTCAGCCATCTCCTTACCTAATTCAACGCCCCACTGATCGAATGAACATATACGCCAAATGATGCCTTGGATGAATATTTTGTGCTCATACAGCGCAATCAGCGAGCCCAGAGAGAAGGCCGTAATACGATCTAGTAAGATAGTATTGGTGGGGCGATTGCCCGCATGGATTTTATGGGCTACCAACGTTTCAATCTCATGATCAGAGACGCCTTTAGCTTTGAGTGCTGCTCGTACCTGACTTTCGTCTATACCATTCATTAAGGCTTGAGTCTGTGCAAACAAATTCGCCATCATATATTCACGATGATCTTTAGCCGTTGTCTGGCTATTTATGGCGCCGATAAAGTCAGCAGGGACAACGGTTTTCCCCTGGTGTAGAAATTGATAGAAGGCATGCTGACCATTAATACCAACCTCCCCCCAGATAATAGGGCCAGTTGTATAGGGAACAGGGTTACCATCGCGGTCAACCGACTTACCATTACTTTCCATATCAGCCTGCTGTAGATAAGAGGGGAACATGTGTAACGACTGGTTATAAGGCAGAATCGCCTGTGACTGCGCCCCCATAAAAGTACTATTCCAGACACCTATAAGTGCTTGGATAATCGGCATATTTTTTTCTAATGGGGCATCACGAAAATGCTCATCCATAAACCGAGCACCACTCAATAGCTCCAGGAACTTTTCAAACCCAAGATGCAACGCTATCACCAGGCCAATAGAGGACCACATTGAAAAACGCCCCCCAACCCAATCCCACATATTAAAGATATTTTCTTTAGATATGCCGAAATCAACAGCACTGTCGTGATTCGCCGTAACAGCCACAAAATGCTTCCCTACAGCACTCTCATCGAATGAAGACGCAAGTAACCAATGGCGTGCTGTTTTGGCATTGATCAGCGTTTCCCGTGTTTTAAATGTCTTCGATGACAAAACAAACAACACACACTCAGGGTTTAATGGCTGTAATACCCGAGCAATCTCGGCACTATCTACATTTGAGACATAGTGCACATTGATATTACCATCGCTGTGCTGACTAAGCGCTTCGGTAACCATTTCTGGCCCTAAATTAGAGCCTCCAATACCTATACTAACCACATCCGTAATTTTCTTCCCTGAATAACCCAATCTCTCTCCAGAGCGCACTAAATAAACAAAACGCTCGATATTCTTTAACTCTTTTGCAACCTGACCCATCACATTAACACCATCCACCCACAGCTCTTCGTCCACATTTTTACGCAATGCGATATGAAGAGCCGGTCTGTTCTCGGTAATATTAATATGTTCTCCGGTAAACATTTTTTCACGCCAACTTTCTACATCAGCATCACGAGCAAGCTGGAATAGCTCCCCCATGGTCTCATCTGTCACTAGATTTTTAGAATAATCGAATAACATATTTCCCACTTTCAGAGAATAATCATCGAAACGATTAGTGTTATCAGAAAATAATTTTTTAATGCTGCCTTCACCTCCATTGTTAATCTTTATTTTTTCAGCAAGCATCTCTAGACGCTCCCAACTATTCAACTTACTACTCATCACAACACTCTCGACAAACGTATAATTAACCTATAAAAATCCAATAACTTAGTATAAAAGCGATGAGGAATATAACGGACGCATCCCCAATTAACACAATCAAGACACTCGAACGCCAGCCACAGGAATCAATACATCTTATGAAATATATTTTTATATATTGAAATTCTTGCTCCTATACGTAGAAATATATTACTGCGATAAAATGAGCAATATATTTTATATATAATGAGTATTTTTAAAATTTTGTGATTATCATCAAAAAAACAATCTTAATATTAACACCACAAAGCCGATGATAAAATCGAATAACATTATAAAATACAATTAATTAAATTAATGGCAAGTGTGGCCATAAAAAAACCAATTATAAACGCATATAATCAAGATATAATTTGCATAAATTATTGACCAGGACAGTAAGCAATATGAAAATAACAAAATCACGTATTGTGTTTTTTACCACAAAAAATATTCACTAATACATATAGCAAAGTTTAGATAATGGCAGAGCTTAACCAGCCATGCTTTATACAATAATGAAGTGTGCACACCTAAATCCAATACTTTTCCCAAATATACTGATAGCTGCAAACTATTAAATAATAAGCTACTTCGCATTTCAATTAATGGCATACAAGTAGATATCTGAAAACCTCATAATGTCTTAGCTTATGTGTAGTAATCTATATTGTACCAGTATTTTTACCCGTCATTTATTTACAGGATAAGTCAATTATTATATTTAGGAGAAAGATGAAATATGAAGTAACGAATTAGTTATAAGGCTTACAAATCAGCACATTAAATATAAGTATTAGTTGCCACCACTAGCCGATGATAATCTACATTAATAATGCAATAAATATGCGATCAATACCAACATATAAAACCACATATTAGGGTTAACTCAGGAAATACTGATGGTTAATTTATTCGCCAACAAAGAGCAAGAACAACGTAAATACTATAGGTTTAGTAGCAACTTAATATGAGTAACTCTACCGATTTAGACAATAAGGTAAGCCGCTGGTTGGCTAGGGACCCTGACCCTGAAATGCGAAAAGAATTAAGCGTATTACTATCATCAGATGATCGAGAAGAAATAACACAACGATTTAGCGGTCGCCTAGAATTTGGCACCGCAGGTTTACGTGGCGTTGTCGGTGCTGGCCCTGCACGGATGAATAGTCTTGTAATACGGGAAACTTCAGCTGGCCTGGGCAACTACTTGCTTAATAACATTGCTCACACCACTGACCGCGGTGTACTCCTAGCCTACGATGGCCGAATTGATTCTAAAACATTTGCCGAAGACGCCGCCTGCGTATTTGCTGGACTAGGAATCAAAGTCTTTCTCACTGATCGAATGACACCAACACCTGTTGCTGCATTCGGTATAAAGCGCCTCAACTGTGCGGCAGGCGTTGTGGTTACCGCTAGTCATAATCCACCGGAATATAACGGCTACAAAGTTTACTGGGAAAACGGTGCACAGATAGCCCCGCCCCACGACCAGGGTATCGCCAATGAAATTGAAAAATATGCCTCCAATGACATCCCTTGGATGGACTACGATACCGCTATAAATATTAACAGAATCAGCCTGCTCGATAATGATTATTATGATAACTATTGTCAGGCTATTTTTTCCTCAACATTGTTTCAGGCGCCCCCCAACTTACCCACCATTACGCTTGCCTATAGCGCCATGCACGGAGTCGGCGCAGTAATGGCCGAACGCCTATTATCCCAGTCAGGCTTTTGCCAAATTTACAGCGTCACCTCCCAGCGCGAGCCAGATGGTAATTTTCCGACAGTGCGTTTCCCAAACCCAGAAATACCTGGATCCATGGATGCAGTAATCGAGCTGGCAAAACAGAAAAACACCATGCTCGCCTGCGCCAATGACCCTGATGCTGACCGCCTTGCAGTTGCCGTGAAAACAGAATGTGGTGAATATCAGATATTGAGCGGCGACCAGATTGGCGTGTTACTAGGTGCTTACCTACTTAAAAAACCACATAGCGGTACGCATATAGTCTGTACCACTATCGTCTCTTCACAAATGCTAAAAAAAATCGCCGCTGCAAACAGCGCTGAGTATCACGAAACCTTAACGGGGTTTAAATGGCTAGCCAATGTAGCCCAATCCAAAGAACGAGACGATCATACATTTCTTTTTGCCTACGAAGAGGCTCTAGGGTATGCAATAGGCAGAACTGTATGGGATAAAGACGGCTTATCTGCACTGCTAGCTTTTGTGCAAATGACCAGCGAGATGGCAGCGAAAAATAAAACTGTACTCGGCGAATTAGAGCGACTCTACAAAGAGTTTGGCCTTCATGTAAGCGTACAAAAGAGTATGTATTTGCAACCAGGAACTACGGACATTATCGATTTATTGCGAAAAACACCTCTTACACATATTGCGGGTAGGCCATTAGACATAACAGAAGACATAAAACATAGTATTCGACAATATGCCAATGGTCGTACTGAAAAAATCGATTTACCAAGCAGCAATGCAATTATTTATAGACTTCATGGTGGCGGCAGAATAATAGTTAGACCATCAGGAACAGAACCAAAATTAAAATGTTATTACGAGCTAGTACGCAGACTAGAGGATGGCAATATATTTTCAGAATTCGAGAAAAATGCCAGAGATGAACTTGAAATAATAGCCAACGAATTCCAAATAACGCTAACCCGTTTACTGGACTAGTTTTCATATAACCAACTACAGACACAAATATTCTTTATCTAATAAAGAATAATATTGCATCAAGGAATAAAAATGTCCGCTCATATCAATGCCAAAACTAATGATTTCGCGAAAACTGTCATCATGACAGGTGATCCACTGAGGGCAAAAATGATTGCCGAAAACTATCTGATTGACGTAAAAAAAGTCACTGATGTGAGAAATATGCTTGGTTTCACCGGAAGCTACAAAGGAAAACCTGTTTCTGTGATGGGGCATGGCATGGGAATTCCATCAATATCCATATACGCTACTGAACTATTCCGGGAATATGGTGTTGATCAAATTATTCGAATGGGAAGTTGTGGCGCTATTAGTAATGAAGTCAACTTGCGCGATATCATCATAGGAATGGGAGCTTGCACAGATTCGAAAACCAATAGAATTCGTTTTGGTGGTTATGATTTCGCAGCTATTGCCGACTACGGTTTGCTAGAAAAAGCTGTCAACTCGGTACGTGAATTAAATATTAATGTAAAAGTTGGTAATTTATTCTCATCAGATTCATTTTACAGACCTGACCCAGAGATGTATAAAATTATGAATAAATACAATATTTACGGTGTTGAAATGGAAGTCGCAGGGCTATACGCTGTTGCTGCAGAACTTAGTAAAAAAGCCATAGGAATATGCACTGTTAGCGACCATGTTGGAAGAGACGAGCACCTATCTGCTGACGATAGAGAAGACTCCTGCAAGGATATAATTAATGTTGCACTTAACATGCTATAGGCCTTTAGATAACAAACTTTCTAAAGCTACGAGATAATTATCTAGACGCAAGGTAAAACGATGGAAAGCAAACTTGATCAACTTAAAAAAGTAACAACCGTTGTTGCCGACACTGGCGACATAGAAGCTATAAAGCGCCACCAACCAGAAGATGCAACAACTAACCCTTCATTATTACTTAAAGCCGCGCAAATTCCTGAATATAAAGTTTTTCTTGATAAAGCAATTTCTTGGGCTAAACAACAAGGCGGAAGTAATAATGAACAAATTGAAAATTGCGTCGATAAACTAGCTGTTGATATAGGCCGAGAAATTATCACGAATATACCTGGTAGAATTTCTACTGAAGTCAACGCAAATCTTTCTTTTAATACCCAAGCGACCGTAGCGAAAGCCCATAAGTTAATCCGCCTGTATAACGAATCAGGAATTAGTAATGATCGAATATTGATTAAGACAGCATCTACTTGGGAGGGGATCAGAGCAGCAGAAATACTAGAAAAAGAAGGCATTCAATGCAACCTGACACTTTTATTCAGCTTCGCTCAGGCTGTCGCTTGTGCCAACGCAGGAGTATTTCTAATTTCCCCTTTTGTTGGCCGAATTTATGACTGGCATCAGGCGAGAACAGATGAATCTATTCTTCCAGCTAATGATCCGGGAGTAAAATCAGTCCGCGAAATTTTCAGTTACTACAAACGCAATAAGTTTAACACTATCGTAATGGGCGCTAGCTTCAGAAACACAGGGCAAATTGAGGAATTGTCCGGCTGCGACCGATTGACAATAAGCCCTCATCTTCTGGATGAGCTGAGCAATGACACAAGAAAGCTTAACATATGCTTAAGCCCTGACGGCACAGTTACTGGTTTAGACCACATACCTAGTGAAGCTTTACATTACTCGGAATCTGACCTGAGATGGAATCATAACCAAGATGCTATGGCAGTTGAAAAATTAAGCGAAGGAATTCGCTCTTTTTACGCGGATCAACTCAAGTTAGAAAAATTACTAAAAACATACAATTAATACTTTTTACACTACAAGGCACTTTTACAAAGTGCACTTTACTGCAATCACTGATAGCCCCCTTTAAGCAGTAACAGTAAATAATATAGACTTAAATAGATTAATCGCAATGTAAAGCTTCTTGCTTTGCTTCAGATAAGTGCCGCCCAGATTAAATAGGATTATATATAAAATGCCCACGCCTAAAGAATTAGCCAACGCAATTAGAGCTCTGAGTATGGACGCCGTTCAAAAAGCAAATAGTGGCCACCCTGGAGCGCCAATGGGCATGGCAGACATCGCGCAAGTGCTTTGGAGAAAATGGTTAAAACATAACCCCTCTAACCCTCAATGGATAGATAGAGATCGCTTTATTCTCTCCAATGGACATGGTTCGATGCTGCTCTATTCGTTATTACATTTATGCGGTTATGATCTCCCCTTAGAGCAAATAAAACAATTCCGCCAGCTTCATTCACAAACCCCTGGACACCCTGAATACGGCTATACACAAGGAGTTGAAACCACAACTGGCCCACTGGGCCAAGGCCTTGCCAATGGCGTTGGTATGGCGCTTGCCGAAAAAATACTGGCTGCACAGTTCAACCGCCCCAATCACAATATCATCGACCATAAAACCTATATCTTTCTCGGTGACGGCTGCCTGATGGAAGGCATATCTCACGAGGTCTGCTCACTTGCCGGCACGCAAGGCTTAGGCAAACTAACAGCATTTTACGATGATAACGGTATTTCTATTGATGGCGAAGTCAAAGGCTGGTTTACCGATGATACTGCTGCGCGTTTTGGAGCCTACGGTTGGCACGTCATTGAGGCTATCGACGGGCACGATGCTGACGCCATAGACGCAGCTATTACCCTAGCACATCAGGAAAGCGATAAACCAACTCTGATTATATGCAAAACTATTATTGGTTTTGGGTCTCCAAACAAACAGGGCAAAGAAGATTGCCACGGAGCACCTCTCGGCCAAGACGAAATCGCCCTTGTTCGCCAATCTCTAGGTTGGCCACACGCTGAATTTGACATACCCGCAGATATCTATAGTGCATGGGATGCCAAAACCAGCGGATTGAATGCTGAGAAAGCCTGGACAAAAAAACTACTAGCGTACCGTAAGTCCTACCCAGAACTAGCTGCAGAACTTAAACGACGCACCCAGGGCGATCTGCCAAACAATTTTGTCGCCAATGCCGACCACTATATATTAGAGCAGCAACGCTCTGGCCAGAATATCGCTAGCCGTAAAGCGTCACAAAACACACTCAACGCCTACGGCCCACTACTACCTGAATTATTAGGAGGATCTGCTGACCTCGCTGGCTCCAACTTAACTATTTGGGATGGTTGCAAAGGCATCACTAGTGAGGATGCTTCAGGCAACTACATTTATTATGGCGTTCGCGAATTTGGCATGTCCGCTATTCAGAATGGTATTACTTTGCACGGCGGCTTTATCCCTTATGCAGCTACTTTCCTAATATTTATGGAATATGCACGTAATGCTGTAAGACTAGCCTCCTTGATGAAAATTCGTTCCATTTTTGTTTACACCCATGATTCCATTGGATTGGGAGAAGATGGACCAACACACCAGCCGGTTGAACAGCTAGCGAATCTGCGCTTGACCCCAAACATGATTACCTGGAGGCCTTGTGACACGGTCGAAACGGCGGTCGCCTGGAAAAGTGCAATTACACGAGAAGACGGGCCTAGCAGCTTGATATTCTCCCGACAAAACCTGGCACACCAAGATCGTAGCGAACAGCAGATATCTGATATCCATAAAGGAGGCTATATACTGAAGGAGCCACATTTACCACCGGTTGCATTGATTATTGCCACCGGTTCCGAAATTGAATTAGCCATGAGTGCGGCTGATGCACTGGGTGAAAAAGGGGTACCCGTTCGCGTGATATCTATGCCTGCACCGCAATTGTTCGACATGCAATCTACCGAGTACCGCAACAGCGTTATTCCCACAGACGTTCGTGCCCGAGTCGCAGTTGAAGCTGCGCATAAGGATTACTGGTACAAATACGTAGGTATCGATGGAAACGTTGTCGGCATGGATAACTTTGGTGATTCGGCGCCAGCGGCAGCAATATTCAAAGAACGAGGATTTACTGTCGAGAACGTGATGCAAAAAGTAGAATGTCTATTGTAATAGGTTGTGTGATTCATAGACGTCACTTCAATGCACTACCCCCGATGGACAAAGAAATTATCAAAAGATTGAAGTGAGTCTAACTCTAGGAAGAGACGAGAAATGCAGGTCTAGTATGTCGCCGTTGCGGCATCTCTAGACCTACCCTTCGCAAATTGTTAATTTCTAGATAAGGTAGTTGAGGAAATACCATTCCCCATTCAACGTATTGAGACCGATAATGATACCGAATTTTTTCTAAAAAATTCATGAAAAAATAATGGAATAGTGTATTAAATTTCGGCGCAACAAACCAGTCTCTCCTTACCTCAATGGTAATGTTTAGCAATCTCAGAGGACGGATAAAGAAGAGTTTATTCTACGGTAAACTTTGATCTCGAAGATCTACAAAGCACCACGCTGTCTGAATGGCAACATTACTATAATTGGCAACGCGCACATGGGTCTTTCAAGGGTAAGACGCCGATTGAAGTAATCTGCGAGCATCTAGAAAAAATACTTGTTTTGGCTGAGGTGCCATAAGACTACAGTCTCGACAATAAACGCATCCAAGTATCAAATCACTAAAATATTTGACACTAATAAAATTGAAACGATTTCTATCAATCGCACAAACAATTAATTCATTAGTTACCTACATGAACCTCTTTCAACCACATCTTTTCAGGCCTAGAAAGCATAAACGCCACTAGCTCTGCAATATCATCTGGCTCAGTCATAAAATCTATTTGGAAATCATCCCCTGCCTTTGAAAACATTCCAGTACTAGTACCACCTTGGTAAACTGCCGAAATTTTCACAGCGTCGTCACAGGTATCTTCACGTAAAACATCTGTAAACCCTTTCATTCCGTATTTACTAGCTGTGTAAACAATTTCTCCAGACTGAGGAACGAGGCCTGATTTTGAAATGATATTTACAATCGCCGTCCCTTCCCTGCCTCTCATACCCCCTAACAACCTCCTCGTTAGTAGGATGTGAGAGGTAAGATTTACATCAATTACCTCCTTAATTTTTTCTTCAGAAATATTTGTAATATCATCGGACTTATGCCAAATACCTGCATTATTTATAAGTACATCTACCTCGTTAGAATCACAAATTTTATCGAAAACATTATTACGTATTTTGTCATCTCTCAAATCAAAAGCATAAGTAACCGTATTTACCCCACTGAAATCACATTGTTTCTTTAGTTTCTTTAACCTTTCCTCATCTCTGCCTAGCAAAATAAGATTAGCCTTATTTTTTGCGAGTTTTAATGCGATGCTACGCCCTATCCCATCACTGGCTCCGGAGATAACTATTGTCTTACCTTTTATTTTCATTTTCAAACCCTGAAAGTATTAACATAAATTAAAACGCCTAGAAAAGGAGAAAGATGATATTGCATGTGGCCCGATTATTTTAATCGACTCTAACCACTCTGAAATTCCGCCAGAGTAACGTGCGTTAAAACCACTGGCAGCGGCCGACGCTGTACTTACACTTCAATACACCCCAGTAAACCGACAGATAAAAAAGTCAGCGTGATCAACTGAATAGACAGATTGCAATTATATTCTTATATGAGTATATTCATCCAATACATATTTCAAATTCGCTGATTAACTAGACTTATTCATATGGAAATACAGCTTAGACACCTCCGTTATTTCATTGCCGTTGCCGAAGAGCTGAGCTTCCGCCAAGCGGCGGAAAAACTTCATGTTAGCCAACCAGCACTTAGCCTGCAGGTCGCTCAACTGGAGGAGATTCTTGGGGCATGTTTGCTGAAACGGAATAAACGCAGTGTCACCACCCTTACCAAGGAAGGCGTACTATTCTTAAATGAGGCCCAACTTATTCTCAAACAGGTAGAATCCTCAGTTGCTCTTGTACAGCAGATGTCTGAAAACCAGCCTCTTTCAATTGGCATCCCAAACTACCACTCTTTTCAAGAAATCTCTGACACATTACATAATTTTTCTCAAACCTGCCCAGAGATAGAATTGGATGTTCACGAGATGCAAACAATAGATACGTATAGAGCACTGGCTAATGAAAACCTGCATGCAGGCTTTGTAATACTCCCCGTTCCTGAGGAAAGTAATTTAAAAACAATACCCATTGCAACAAATCGATACTATATCTGTGTATCTTCTTCCCATCCTGCATATCACTGTAACCAAGCAAATCCCGAGGTATTCGAAAACACAAATTTATATATATTTAATAGGGAGACAAGCCCAGAACATCACGACAAAATAGTAAGCTCACTTAAAAGTGCAGGTTTCAAGATGAACATCAAATATGGCTCGCCTAGCATGCAGGCACAGCATAGCTTGGTAGTAGCAAATCTAGGCGCGTGTTTAGCCTTAGAATCGGCACTATTACCCGATGGCATAAAAGCGTTGCCTATCCCCCCTCAAATACTTAGTCACGAACTGGCTCTTGCGTGGTGTCCTAAAAACACCCACCCCTCTTTGCCTATATTAATCAACTCACTGACGAAAAATAAAAAGTCAGGTCAACAGACAATAAATCGTATTAATTAATATTTCCCCGCGACCTAAGATAGAACCTTGTTCTATCTCCCGCGGCATCGGCCTCACTGTAAACATTGTATCTTCGCCCCCCAGCCCAAAATAATTTGTTGTATGAGTGCTTTCATCCGAGGGTCATCTATACTATTAATCTCACTAACAACTTGCTCCACGGTAAAGCTATCAGACTGCAAGGACAATTCCGCATTTGAGGCATCGGCGTCAAGACTAATCCTTTCAGCACTTTTTTTTCCCATTGTCCAAGGCTGCCATTTCACCGGTAGCTCATTTTGCCAACCGTTACCGGGATCGCCGGTTCTGATAAATTCCTTTTCATAGCTCACAATAGCTTCGCTCAAAGCCTTTCTACCAGGCAGATTGGCTTCACTAAAGCCAAACGAGAAGGTTTCGCTATTATCTGGGTGACCATGAAAAAAAGGAATCTCCGAAAAATGTGGGGCTCCGTATACAAACTGAAACAAGCTCCCGTCATCGCCGTCCCAGGCGAAGGTGTAACCGTAAACACCACTCTGATGCCTTGCGAACAGGCCGGTTAACTCATCGACACTATATGCCCGCCAGAAACGACTCATAATCCTTACCAAAATAGCATAATCGCTTTTTTGCTCCTCAGTAATTTGCATCTCGCTTTCTTTAATTTTCTTCCTAGCGGCATTATACAAGTCTAAATACGGCTTTTGCTCGCAAGCAAACAGCGCATATTCGTCTCGCGTTGCGCCGATCATAATGGGGACTTTATGGTAACTCCCCTCTTCAAACTGCTGCCTAACATTCTTTTTAATAACCGCACCATCCTCTGCTAGAACTCCAAAATATGCGTCCGGGGGAAAGGCTGAAGCAAGTGTTTGTTCATCTAAGGAGTATAGGTAATTCCTTATCTCTTGGAGGGTAGCCAGATTTTTTATTTCGAGGTTATTGGAGAGAAAATAATCAACTAATATCTGACCTTTTTTATCCCCATCAGCAAGCGGTCTTGACAGCTCTCTAGGCATACCGCTCATGTAAATAGCCCTATGAAACAGGTTTCCTTCTTTAACTGCTGCTGCCGCCAACAGAGCAGCAACATTAAAGGCCCCTGCGGATTCACCTGCAACGGTCACAACGTAAGGGTCACCACCAAATGCAGCAATATTATCTTGTACCCACTGCAAGGCCTTTATCAGATCAAGTAAGGCATAATTACCAGAGGCGTCCTCATCGGTCATTTCTCCTAGGCGCAGTGCCGGATGGTTAAAAAAACCCAGCCAGCCAACTCGGTATTGAGTAATTACCACAACCGCATTAAGTTTCTTGGCGATTGTAGCGCCATCATATTCCCGGGCTGCCCCCGCGGTATTTCCACCTCCATATATCCAGAAATAAACCGGCAGTTTCTGCTCATTGTTAATGGGCTTATAAACGTTAAGGTAAAGGCAATCTTCAGTACCAGAAAAACCTGGATTATCACCATAGTCGAGATACTGAGAGCAAACCTTCGGCATCTGTGTTGCTTGGTAGGTTCCACTCCAGGGCTCCGGGTCTACCGGCGCCCTCCAGCGTAGTCCACCTATTGGTGGTTTTGCGAACGGTATACCTAGCCAGCTATAGGCGCTATTTTCCGCTTTGCCAGAGACTTTTCCATAAGCTGTTTCAACAATATATAATTCACTAACGTCTTCCACAGATAATCGACCTTTATTGACGCCAGAAGCGATTAATTATAAAACTAATATACTGCTGCGACAGAGTTACGTACTTCGACACCCTTTAGATTACTCCATAACAAGGTAACAATAATTATAAAATATTCTCCCGCCGCCAAAAATATTACCGATTTAGGCGTGGCAAACCAATCCACAAGTAAACTACTTATAAAAGGTGCCAGCGCACCGCCAAGCCCAGCCATAAGCATCAAAAATGTAACATTTTTATGGCTAGGTTTAGCGACAAATAATAAACCATAAACAACCAGAGAATTGAATGTCGCTGAAAATGCGATGCCCAAAAGATAACTTAGTAGAAATAAGGATTCACTACTTTCTGCCAGTAAAAGGCCAATAATAGAGAGCAAGCCTAAAGAAACCACAAAATACAAAAAATACAAAATGCGAATCTTATATACGACATATACCGCAATAAGAGTTGATATTAACGCAGCACTAAAGATATTTGAAATAAGAGTATCCGCACTCTCTCTTTCAATCGAAAACTCTTGTATTGCATACTGAGGAAGCCAGATAACAAGCATAAGCTGAGCCATCATGTATAAAAATAGGCAGCATGCTATGGACACGATACCTATATTCCATTCTGTTTCACCTTCATCCTCACTTTCATTTGATTGATTTAAACCAAAATCAAACTTCCCAAGAACCAGCAGTGAAAGCACTATCACTGGAAGCACAAAAACCCCCAAAGAAAGATACCCCCAACTCCACGAGAGCCCAATTGACATTATAAAGCCAGTCGTTAAGGGTATTATTGCTCCGGATAGATTATAAATAGCGTCCTGTGCGACAAGAACCACTTGCCTCTTGTTACCGTCGAAGAGCTTTGTCATTATTGACGCCCCTCCACACATACCAATACCGCAGACAACACCTATCACAGCTAAACATATAGATAAACTCACTATATTTTCTGAGCCCACCAGGCCAATAAGTGCAAGGAGCAATAACGTATAACCTGCGACAAAAAAAGTTCGGAAACTTACGTAGTCAAATATAAAAATTGCGAGGAAATTACCAAGAAGAAGGCCGCCGGTCAGAAATGAAAAAATAGAGCCCACACCTGCTAGGCTAACATCATATTGGTCTGCAATAGGTTCTATAACTAGGCCAATTTGAGCAGCCAGCCCTGACGTAATAAAAATAACAAATAAACCAATAACTACCACTAAATATTTTTTGTCAAAAACCACTAATTTTTACTCCTACCCATTCAATTTGGAATCTATAATTTATACGACCTGCAAAATTTGGCAGTCATAATCGAGATGTACACTTACAATACAATATCTGGTATAGAGTCCAAACGGTTTTGAGGGAAATTACAGCTACGCTGTGCATAGCTCTCCGATCGACTTGAACAACATTAGTTCGAAATATTTAATGATTATTAAACCTGAAAGGCCTTAGAAGCTCCATTCTATTATTCAGGAGCTCTAAGGCCGTAGGTGCAAAGACTAAAAGTTGTAAGTTACCGTGGCACCAAGGGTACGGGGGTCCGCAACATTCAACAAGTTTTGACCAATAAAAGCCAGATCAAACCCACCTGAGAAATATTCCTCATCGCCAAGGTTTTTACCCCATAAGCGAAAGTCCCAAACGCCGTCAGCATCGGTATAACCTATATTTCCTCCGAACAACCACAGATCATCTCGCACGATTTGAGGATTATTTGACAAGCCGAAGAACACCTCATCAGTCCAGTTCGCGTTTACCTCAACACTTACTTCAGCACCAGAGTCCATAGGCCATACGTAACCGATGACCCCACTAAAACTAAGCTCTGGGGTATTTTCCGTGGTATTTCCGCTAAAGTCTTGAGGCCCAAAACTGTTGAACTTAAGATCTTTATACTCAGAGTCAATATAAGCTACATTAAAGCTCACATTCATATTAGTGGTGGGTAACCATACAACCTCTGCCTCAGCGCCATAAATATCAAGTTCACCAGCATTAACTAAACTATCCAAAAATTGCCCCGTACCTGAGTCTTGCACAGAGGAAAGAACCTGCTTATCCGTAAATTGGTTATAATAAGCAGCCAAGTTTACCCGCAAGCTGCTTTCGAACCACTCGGATTTCATACCCACTTCATAATTCACTGAATATTCTGGGTCTGAAGGAATAAAAGCCACACCCTCTTGCAATGCCGTTCCGCTATAGTCTCCGCCCTTGAAACCTTTGGCAACACTTGCAAAAACCATAAAATCGTCGTCAGCTTGATAGGTAAGCACCACGCGACCTGTGGGCTCCGTCCAGCTTTCTTCAGACTTCTGATTGACAAGGTAAGGGTTGACTCGCTCCGCTATTATTTCATCCCTAGTCTTGTAAGTGTTTGTCGGACCAGTATAGGAAAACCCTTGACCAAGCCCACTACGCTTATCATAGGTGTAACGAATGCCTGCAGTTAAAGAAAGTTGATCAGTAAACTGGTAGGTTCCGTCCAAAAATGCTGCTACGGTTTCTGTCTCGGTTGAAGTAATAGTGGCGACACACGATGTCGGCAGGCTACCACCAAAAGCGAGTCCAAACGGATCGAAGCCCTCGCAGATGGACGTATCAAGATTGTCCGTATAGGCATACAGACCTGCGGTCCACTCTAACTTCTGGCCTGAGTTATTGGCCAATCGAAACTCAGCACTGTATGAATCAAACTCAGTTTCACGCATCGACGTCGCAATAGGACTGTCTGTAAAGTCCGTGTCTGCGTGATACTGCCTGTCAAATTCTGAGTAGCTCAAAATGGCAGTAACTGTATACTTATCGAGATCGTAGGTAGTATTTACTGAAGCTGCTAATGCCTCGCTATCTTCAAACCCTCTAAATTCAACCTCAGTCTCATATATATCCCCTGTCGAGACAGAAGCATTGGGCTGACCGTTTGCCGCGTTGTAGCCCGTATTGTCTAAGATATCCCCGCAATTTGCGCCCAGTGTACCCGCACCTGGGCAAGGGGTTGCACCAAAGTCAAACGATCCATCGGGATTCCACAACCCTAAGCTTTTCCCTCCATTAAATGGGTCTGAGCTGGCTTCATTCCAACTTATCTTCGGACGAATAGACAAACGCTCATTTGGCTCAATTACTAATTGAGCACGTAGAGAGTTCCAATCCCAGCCGCCATAGTCACCTTGAAAACCTGAGCCCACGGCATCTACCGCACCATCCCGATCGCTATGTTTTGCCGATATACGCGCAGCCACAGTGTCACTTATTGGAAAGCTGGCGGCACCCTCTATTGACTTTTCACCATACTCGGCCGCGGTTACACTTGCAGAACCACTCGCTTCTTCTCCAACATTAGGTTTGCGGCTAATATAATGTATCAATCCCGCAGTCGCGTTTTTGCCCCACAAAGTGCCCTGAGGGCCCTTTAGCACCTCAACACGCTCCAAATCCATCAACTGAACAGCCAAATTCACCGAAGAACCTTGGTACACTTCATCAAAATATATCGCCACCGGTGTAGTTTCGTTATCAGTATAAGCAGCGCTGCCAATACCGCGCAAGAAAACCTGAGGCCGACTAAAGTTTGCCGTACCACTCCATTCCAAACCGGGCACAAGAGTCGCGAGCTCCTTACTACTAAACACCTTTGATTTATCTAGGCTATCGCCTGTTATCGCCGACACTGATATGGGCACGTCCTGAAGACCCTGTGTACGTTTTTGCGATGTTACAATAACCTCTTCCAGAATACCTTGAGCCTGAGCATAAAACGAATGTGTAGTGGCGCTAGCGATCGTAGCCAAAATGGCGTATTTAAGAGGGCTTTTCATATACTTTGGCATGAATTTATTCATATCATCTCCTGTTTATAGATTTTATTTTTATTACAAACAATCTTTTTGTTATATATGTTTCGCTTAAAATATCTGTCATCGGTATCAGGTCACCGCCTGCTAGACTGGATGATATTTAACACACCAGAGCCTACCGCCCCATAATACTATTCTTGGCACTGCACCCTCATCAAATATTTATTTCAAATTAGCTAATCATCAATACTTATCACTATAAATGATAGCTGCTAACACTATTATTAAGTTCAATATACTGTCCTGTCGACTGATCCATCGCCACCAAACATAACCCCACTTGAACATAGCTATTCTCATCAATACAGATTCGCTCAAGAGCATGGAAACAGGGCCTATATAACACTTGACATAACCACAACACAGATAACCTATATGATATATTTTAGTTACTTAAGAACTTTCATAAACGCCTAAAAGCTTTAATTAATGGAAACATTAGTTAATCCATCAAAAACCGCCCCCTATCACCCTTTAGTTAAAGTCAATATTAGGATTGAATTCAAGTTAATCTTAAGCGTTTGCAGCGCACCTATATATGCCGCCACCCTATATGTAGAAGTTTCGGTCTAATCTCACACATCACATTAAAAATGTGAAAATTACACGTTTTGATAAATTTATCGAATCCTAAATAAAAAAATCAGCCCTCATAATCTATGCTAACAACCTAATCATTAAACACAAAACCGGTCTGCTCAATTCAGCAGAAGAGTTTAGTAATGCTGCTGCTTACGGGGGTATCCCGTGATAAGAGTTACAGTTATCAAGAGGTTGTTGAGGATGGCTGCATCGACAACCTGATCAATAATAGCCGTAGAACCAATACAAAGCATCGAGTGGTTGAGCAGCAGTGGTTACTTAATCCGTTGATCAGTCCGTTCACTGACAGACATCGCATCGGCAATTAATTACGTAAATATGAAGCGTTTTTTTCTGGTAGAGGAGTCCGCTCAATGTGGGCTCGCCATAAGCTGGAGATATTCAAAAACGACCTAAATCTCTTAAGAAACAAGTCACGTCCTGCAGCCTCTATACAACCAAGACGCCAATCACAGCTAACGATGCTCTTAACGATAAACTATTGTCGTTCTTTGAAAAGAAATAGAGGCCTATGCCTTGCATTTCAACTTTCCTTGAAACAGATATTTCGACTGATTAGATTAACATGATTATCAGCCTTATCTGACTATCAACTGCATTAATCACACCAATACTAAGTCTCTATCGCTGGTAGACAAACGGTATCTTCGAGCAATTTTATATAACTATTTATAATGAGTTATATCAGATAAATTTTCGTAAGTAGCTATACTAGACAATTGAAAAATCACAAAAAATATGTACGACTGAATGAAATACAATAACAATGAATGAACTCATCAAGGTAAAATGTACTTCGGAAGAACGCCAACAGCAACATTACTTGATGGAAAATCGATTTTGTCTGGGAAGGATATAGCTCAAATACAAACTGACAGGCACCGAATAAAAATAGGTAACTGCCAGATCAACTCTTAGCGACTACAGCTTAGTATATAAAACATTAACGCTGAGTCATTAAATCCACAACCTGTGGTTAGGCAAACAAATACAAATCCAGTTATCCGCCTCACGGCCCACATTGAGCCTCATGAAAGGTCATAACAACCTCTAGCCGGCACTCACCTTAGCCGCTCAGTTAATAAGTTCAAAATCCCAAATTTTAGCCACTATTTTCCAGTCGGAACCAAATTTCATTAACGTCAATTCGTCAGTGAATAACTTAGGAAGAAAAACCTCACGCGTTCTTAATATTGCCGTTGTTGGCGTATCTTGAATTACAGCGAGAATCTCATCATTTCGTTTTTCGTTACGATCAACAGGATTTGTTCGGCCCCTAACCAAGCCCAAGTAATCAGCAACCGTCATAGTGACAAATTGATTATTATTATTGCAAAACAGGCCCGCTTGCGGATGAAATATCTCAGCAAACAAATCCGCATCCCCGTTATACAGAGCATCAAAATACTTTTGCGCCAACTCACAGATAGCATTAAAATCTTTACTCACAGCAACCTCCAAAAAATACACTTAACAACATTAATACTAAAACATAGGTAATATTACAAATCTGGCGACTCAGCCAACAACCCAAGTGTAACCAACATCGATGTATCGTCGGACAAGCACCACTGCTCTATAACCTTACCCTCTTCTATTCGATAGATAGAGATTTCATCTAATTCAATTTTTTTACCTGTAGCCTTAACCCCGGCATAATCACCTAGGTTAACACCCGTCGAGGTATATCTTGTTACAACTTTATCTCCCTCTATAATCATGTCATAGACTGTCTCAGTCCAATCAGGAATTGCTGAACGAACACCTTCAATAGTACTACGAACCCCATCAATGCCACGGCTTTCACTAAGCAAAAAACCTCTTGGCCAATGCACAACAACATCCTTGGAATACACTTCTTCCATCATACTATAATCAGCTTCATTCCAGATATGATGTAAATTTTCTATAAGCTTCTTATTAGCTTCTCTACTCATGACAACCCCTAAAAACTCATCAAAAAAACGTTTAAAAACTATGCTGAAAACTCATGTAAAGCAGCTATAGCAAGCTCGGCTTTTTCTGCTTGAACAAAAATATGATCATGATAATAGGCAGCGATCACGTTAGCACTTATCCCTTTCTCGGTTAACTTGCTAGCAATAGCAGCCGTTAAACCAACCGCCTCAAGACTAGAATGAACTGTCAGTGTTATGCCTTTAAATACAGCCTCATAGGACAACTCAGCGTTATCTGCATTTGCCTTAATGACTAAAAGTGTTAACCCCTCCTCTTCAAGATAGGATGCTAAAGGCATAAGTTCAGAAAAATCGCCATACCTAGCCCCCTTAAAAGTACAAAAAACATACTCCCCATCCAATAACCTGGGTTTCATTGACGCTAACAATTTATCTAGATTTGTTTCACCAGTCATAACACATTCCACTTAATTTATTTATGTCACAATCGAAGTGCTAAGCCGCTACTACCCTAAGAGTAAATAACAGTTGTATTGCTTATGGTTATTTATACAAGCGCACAACACCATTCGCACAAAACGCTATTTTGCCTGCACTATCCCTAACAAAAACTCCCTCATATGAGGGAGTTTTTGTTATCAACCCAATCGCTCCAGGGTATTGTTCTTCCTGGATATGCTCTATGCGAAAATGGCCACGCAGCTTTTAACCATTCTTCAACTTCTTTAAAAAGATCAGCATCTAAATGAGCCTCAGTATCTCTTACCCAGAGGTAAACTTCGCAATCATAGCCATCAACTTTGGTAGGATTAATATAAACACAGCCAATATAGCTATCTTTAGCTGGGGATAAAACCGCGTAAGCAAAAGCCTTCCTAGCATTAAATTCTTGCTCATGAACAACTAACTCATCTAGGTTAAATTGCATACTCATATCATCTTTAGGCCAGCTATCATTCTCGAAAAAAATACTCCTCAAACGAGAACGGCTGGACATAACCGCCTCATAATCAATCGCAGCATGGCTTTCATCCAACACCTCGAACCGAAATTTCTCAGTTCGTAAATGACTAGGGATTTTAAAATCTTCTGAAACAAACAGACCGTTACTACTCATAGATAAGTTCTCAAACACCACTACAACACCACTACAACACCACTAGCATAATTTTTTCTGCTTTAAATTCCACAAACCATAAAGGCTAATAAGCAGCCAAAAAAACTCAATAATAAAAGCCGACAAATTAAAATTATAATAAAGCGAAATTAAAACAAATGTCGCCCCCGAGGCATTAGCAAGACTAAAAACTAAAGAATCACTTCTCACCTTCCCAACCTGGAGCAACAAATAAGTCCCCACTATTAGCAATACCCCTAAATTACCTAAGGCGTCACACCATGAATAACCCATACCTACTCCCATCATTCGCCAACAACATCGACACATGCCCATCGTAAATCATTAACTATATAGTCATGACCCACTAAAGCCCGCTCTGGAAATTCAAACTCTGGCGTCACACCAATACCCCACTGCTTAACCCATACGCCATTAATGAAAATAAAATAGGCACTACTAAACTCATCGCCAGCAACGATAACAGCAGCATGATCACCCACTTTTACGGCCACTCCCTTTAACGTATTACTAGCATTATGCAGTTCCATTGCAACGGACGGCGAAGAATATGGTGTTTGTCTAAGCCAACGCTCTTGCATGTTGACCACCTGCCCTTTTTCTTCAAAAGTCGCATCCTCTATAAGCACGTCTCCTTGCCAACTAATAACCCCTACATCTACACCCTCATTATTTAAATCAACATCATGGTTAAATGTGAGTTGAGGGGCTAGCCAACAAACCGTACCGCCAAACGACTCTGGATTAGCTTTATGCCCAGGGAGGCAAATACGCACATCAATAAAGCGGTTAGACGTTTGTAGCCAAATAACACTGCTATCTTCACTAACAGCCCCCTCCGCCATTTGAAACGACTCCCGCAACCAAGCGCCGATAAGCTTATTAGGCACAACCTTACTCATTCAACATACACCTTATATAAGCTATTAATGATTACTATTACGCTTGGCAATTAGGCCACGCTTACTTGCCACATTGTAGCAACACTTGTAACACCCATAAATATGAACTAACCTAATCTTACTTTAGCTTTATTGATGTATTAGTAGCGGTTTGCGAGGCCACACATGCTAGGACAATTGCAGGATAGCGATATAAAGCTACTAAGAGTATTTAGGATGATTGCTAGGTGCGGTAGCTTTCATGCCGCACAAGTCGAGCTAAACACCAGCCAAGCAACGATCAGTACACAAATCAAACAACTGGAAGCGAGATTAGGCCGTAAGATCTGCCACCGCGGCAGATCCGGCTTTCAATTAACCGATGAAGGCCACGCCTTATTAGCCTGTTCCGAAAAACTGTTCAACTCTATCGATGATTTTCGCAACAACTTATCCGAGGCTTTTAACGAGATTAGAGGGGAGTTGCAGTTCGGCATACTTGATAACTTAATCCATCACCCTAATTGGAAGCTTCCTGCAGCGCTAGACAACTATTCTAAAATTGCGCCATCAGTAAAAATAAAATTAAATGTGTATGCACCCAGTGAAATAGAAACCCATGTACTTGACTCCACCTTACAATTTGCCATTATCAGTTCTTCTCGAAAGCTGCCCACCCTGAGCTACCAGACACTCTTTGAAGAACGACAACAATTGTACTGCGGCAACAATCATCCCCTGTTTAAGCACCCACAAACCACATTTACACACTGTGACTTACAGGAACACGATTATTTTAACTGGGACCATCTTGAATCTAGCTTTACAGGTAAACATAAGTTATTTAAAGAAAACAAAGGCGGTAGTGCCTCTATGGAAGCCGTAGCTTACGCCGTACTATCCGGTCAATACCTTGGTTATTTACCAGAACACTACGCCCAGCAATGGGTAGATAATGGCGAAATGCGCGCCATTGATAATAAGAAACTGCGCCGATTCATGCCGATAATGCTAGTCACCAAAAAAACAGGGAAACTGTCCCAGATAGCTGAGCTATTCATCAAAGAGTTACTAGACTTACACCAGTAATTAGCCATGACTGAAAAAGGCAACAACTAACTACATTCAGTTCTGTAATAACATCTAATAACATTAAGAATAATTATTCATAGCGGTGACTTATGTCTATTAATGCATTTGAAAACAAAATATTAAGCTCTGAAATAGATATTAACTCAGTAAAAACGGTTAGCTCATTGGCTTGTGTTGGCGCTATAGGGGCTGCAGTTATTTTACTATTGCCAATTATAGTCGGCGCACTGGTTGACCACTTATCGATGACTGAACAGCTAGCGGGTATTATCGTGGCTATCGATATGGCTGGTTATACTCTGGCCACGTTAACAGCTCTTTTATGGATTCATCGTAGCAATTGGCGAAAAATAACCTTACTTAGCCTCTTAGTAATGTTATTTGGTAACGTATTGTCAGTATTTATTTCAGAGTTTGAATGGCTTGCTATAGTTCGATTTATTACAGGGCTTGCAGCGGGAGCAGTCACTGCAGTCGTAGTCTCGGCCATGGGTAAAACAAGTAACCCCGATCGATCTTTCGGGCTTTGGATAGTTGGCCAACTTTTTCTAGGCGCTTTTGGTTTTGCATTTTTACCTTCGTATGTTGAATTATATGGCCCAGCAGCAATATTTAGCTTGCTGGCCGTGTTATTACTCATCGCATTGCCTTTAACCTTTTTCATACCTTTATCGGCCGCTGATGAAATTAATAATAATCCAGAGCTTGTAAATAAAACTACTAAATCTAACAAGGCCTTTGTTTATCTTGGTATTTTATCAATATTAACCTCATATGCGGGATTAACCGCGGTATGGAGTTATGTGGAGCGTATTGCCGTTGGTGCTGGTTATTCTTCCGAGCTAATAGGCCAAAGTTTATCAATTGCCTCCATAGCGGGGATAGTTGGCGGCTTAGGCGCTACGATTTTGGGCGCTAAAATAGGCCGCATAATACCTATAAGTATAGCGCTTACTAGCACTGTGGTTGGGATAGTGGTGCTCAAGTTTGAGTTTAGTCATGTCCTTTATACCCTAAGTGCTTGTTTATTTTTATTTGGCTGGAATTTTATGCTGCCTTTTTTTATGGGTTCAATCGCTGCCGTTGACTCATCCAGCAGAATAGTTGCTCTGGCAAATGCAGCCATAGGTATTGGGTTAATGGTAGGCCCTGGCTTGGGTGGCATGCTACTTACAGAAAATAGTTATTCACTATTAACATCAGTAGGTATTTTTCTAATCATCATTAGTTTAATTCTAATCACGCCATTAGCACTTATTAGTCATGGGAAATATGATTTTATGAAGAGTCTACGGCGTAGTTAATATAATGTTTTCGGCCATCTGAAAACTATGTGTAGCAATAATGACTACCATAAAAAAAGGGCCAGCAATGCTGACCCTTTTAAAAAACTCCTCCACCTATACGCTTTAGAACGTATAAGCCAAGCCTACACCTGCAGTTCTAGGACGGTTAACATAATCAAACGCGCCATCACCGTAACGGGCCTCTGTACGATGGCCAACTTCGGCACGTTCATCCGTTAAGTTATCGATAAATACCGTCGCCTTCCACTGATCTTTTCTCAGGGTTAATGAGGCATCCAAGATAGCGTAGCTGTCCAACACCGCGTAATCAGCAGAGCCTTCAGTTAAAGACGTGGTGATTTCATCGCGGTAAGAGGCGTTAACGTGATACTTAAGCTCTATACCATTATCCAAATCTTGGAAGTGATCTAGCGCCAACATAGCGCTGTGCTCTGGCACACCCGGCAACTGGTCACCTTTGTTGCCACCTAAAACACCCAGCACACTAAAGTCTTTACTTAATTCAGCATCGACATAACCATAACCTAGAGTAATAGTAGTCTCTTGAGTAAAGTAATATTTAGCCTCTAACTCCAAACCTTGAGACACAGCCTCATCACCATTCACTGCCACAGGAAAAGCAGCAACCGGTGAAGTGGTGTTAATAATGATGTCTTGCCAATCGATATAAAATAACGAGGCAGTAAATTCTACGCGTTCAAATAGCACACCTTTAACACCCACTTCCCAGTTAGTCGCCTTGTCAGCATCAAAACTGTTTAACCGTGCGTCTTCAGCAAAGTTACCCGCTGTCGGTAAGGCATTGGCACCACCATGGCGGAAACCTTCTGCCCAGGTGAAATACACCATGATGTCATCGTTAAGATCATAGGAAGTATTGAATTTAAAAATACTGTCACTAAGATCGCGCTCCAACTCAGCCTCTACCAAGCCCAACGGGTTAATATTATCGTTAGAACAAAACGTGCCGCAGTAAGGTAATAACGTAGTGGTATCTGAACCTACTGTTTGTCTAAAGAAACGCGCACCACCAGTCATCTGCCAAGCATCAGTAATGTGGTAGGTAATTTCACCAAAAGCGGCTTTTTCTTCAAAGCTCAACTTTTGATCCAAGCTATAAGCCAACTCATTAGCCGGGCCACCTGTAATCGCGACAGGATCTGTAGTTACCGCAGCCCATTCGTTATAACCGGGGAAGCTATCTTGCTGTGATAAATTGTTTTCAGTATCGGTGTAATACAAGCCCGCTACCCAATCAATATCGCTATCACCCGCTGAAGTTAAGCGGAATTCCTGCGATAAGCCTTCGCGTTGATAATCAACGGAACCCGCAACAACCCAGCGAGGGAAGTTGCCGTAATAATCGCTAAAGTCATTGATATAACTCTGGGTATTATCTTTTTGGCCCAATGAATCGTAGTCATAAGCTGAGGTCGATGAGGTAAAGCTGGCAAAACCTAACTCTACTTCTACATCTACACTCCAGGCATTCACTTCACTCTCTAAGTCTTCATCTAGGGGAATTAGGTGTGAGTAATCGTCACCACCGGCAATTTGCGGGCTGCCGACCTGACGGCCACCGACTTCATCTTTTTGATAAAAGTAGTTGGCTAATATTTTTACTTCTTCAGACGCATCCCATAAAAAACTGGCTCTAGCGTGAGTCACGCTATTGTCGTTAACGTCTTCACGGGTTGCTAACTTAGCGGGGCTGTTAGCCACATCGCCCGGGTTAGTGGCTATAGCCTTGCCATTAGCGTCTAAGGCATAACGGCCCACGGCATCAACAAAGCCTTGGTTATCCACATAGCCACCGCCTATACGTATAGCCATATCATTGTTAAGAGGGATATTGGCAACAATATCGGTATCGCTGTTTAAACCGCTGCTACCCTTGGTGTTACTAATACGAGTATTCACTTCGGCGCTAAATTCAGTAACATCTGGCTCTTTATGTATATAGCGTATGGTGCCGCCCAATGAACCGGAACCGTATAGCGTGCCCTGTGGCCCGCGCAATACCTCTACCCGCTCTATATCTTTTAGTTGCAGGTTAACAAATAAAGGCATGTCACCTAGGTAAGTCGATACTGGGTCAGAAGTATTATTAATGCTGTCGTTGGGGCCTAAGGGGTTGGCATTAAGGCCACGTATAATTAAACCGCTGCTAACACCGGCATTACGTGGGCCAGTATCAACATAGCTAACACCAGGGATGCTACGGGTAAGCTTGGATAAATCGCTTACGCCCTGATCTTGTAAGTCATCACCCGATAACGCAGAAATATTATAGGGAATTTCTTGGGCACTTACCGCACGCTTGGTGGCCGTTACCATCACTTCTTCTAACACTATCGCTTGCGCAGCCTGGGCTAGCATACCTGACGCTAACACCACCCCTGTTACCGCTGCGCTTAAAGGTTTTTTATTTAATACTACTTTCATAAGACTTTACTCTCTTCACCGTTACAGCATTATGCAGCCTGTTCAATAAATGCACTTATCAAACACTGACCAGAGTCTAAAACCCACGGCCACGGCTACCCTATGATTATTGTTATCGCATACTAGGCAAGCCACGCTGAAGATAAAACGTCCCATTTGTAGTGTTTGTCACTACCATTTAGGGGGGGGCACCCACAAAAGAGGGGGGAGTAAAAAAGAGTCAAAGAAAAGCGAATGCTATAAAAAGAGCTGTGAGCGCTACTTAAAGCGCTCGTTATACACCACAAAAGGGTCTTCATTATCATTAACAGTGACTTCACCTATCACCGTAAAAATCAGTGAAAACAACTCAGCCTGAGAGGCCACATTGAGCTTGGCGTAAATATTTTTACGGTGGCCGCGCTCAGTATCGGGCGAAATATTCAACGCCTTGGCGGCAGATTTAGAGGCTTTACCTTCAAACATCAGGTGCAGCACTTCACGTTCACGCTCGGTCAATAAAGACAGCCCAAAATTATGCAGTGAGGCCTGTAGTTGATTATGCACCTCGCGGGCAGACACAGAGCTAGCCCACTCATTGCTTATATTGCTCTGCCAGTGTTTTTCCATCGCCGCCCTAATCACCGGCTCAGCAACATGTAGCTGTTGTAGTTCTATAGCACTAAACGGCAAACGCATCTGCTGGCGACCAAAACTGGCCACCAGAGCGGTATCGTCGGATGTTTTTAATAAAAAGTTAGCGTCATCGCAAAGGCCAGAGTCATTAAAGTAAGCCAAGCCAAAGTCGCTCTTCTCAAAGGATGAGTTTTCTAAAGCCGACAACTGATAAAAGCCCGAGCGCATAGAGGGGAACAAACGATACAGCGGGCTTAATAGGTAAGCTCCGGCCAAATAAGACTCTTCAAAAAAAATCGTCTCGCTGGGATGTAAGCCATCGTATAACAAAGTGGGTTTTTGATTGGGTCGGTACAGCATCACTATGGCACTATCGATGGGGGCAATACGGTTAATACACTCAAACAACAACTTAGGGAAAGACTCGGTATTTACCGCCGTAATTAAAGGTGCCACCAAATCAGGCCAATTGTGAATATTAATGCCGGCATAAGCCGCGGCCAGCTCGGTGTTTTTCTTATCCGTTACACTCATATTGTTGCCTTAACCACCCTTAATAAATAACTCAGCCCCCCATTTGAGGTAAGCCACCAGCCAGCATGGGTTATATTAGCGGTACTGGCCTTACTTTACACTCCCCTCGTATTATTCATTCACACAGCTATGCAGGCCATACAGGCTAAGTAGTAATAGGACAGCTATGAGATATTCTAACTTCACTCAACGTATAGACGGCGAAGGCGCAGCAGCTTGGGATATACACAACCGTGCAGTAGAAAAGTCTCGCCAAGGCGAGGACATCATCCTGCTCTCTATGGGCGACCCCGATTTTGATACCCCGCGCCCTATTATAGAAGCCGCCATAGATAGCCTACGTGCCGGTGACACCCACTACACCGACTTTACCGGTGAGCCCGAACTGCGCCAAGCCATCGCCCAGCTGCACCAACACACTACCGGTCAAAAAGTAGGCATAGATAATATCGTAGTCCTGGCCGGCGCCCAGTGCGCACTGTATTGCGCCGCCCACTGCATACTAGACCCAGGCGACGAAGTGATAGTGCCCGAGCCCACCTACGTGACCTATGAAGCGGTGATCGGTGCCACCGGCGCGAAAACCGTTAACGTGCCCATGGACCCTGACAACGGCTTCCGTATTAACGTAGCCGATATTGAAGCGGCTATTACCGACAAAACCCGCGCCATTATGCTTAACACCCCGCACAACCCTACGGGCGCGGCGCTGAGCGTAGCCGATATAGAAGCCATAGCCGCGCTTAGTATTAAGCACGATTTATGGGTAATTTCGGATGAGGTTTATGCCTCGCTTGTCTATGACGAAAGCCACCACAGCATCGCCGGTATACCCGGCATGGCCGACCGCGCCATTACCTTAAACAGCCTATCTAAATCCCATGCCATGACAGGCTGGCGTTTGGGTTGGATAGTAGGCCCCGAAAGCCTTAGCTATCACCTAGGCAATATGGTGACAGCCATGCTTTACGGTGTGCCCACCTTTATTCAAAAAGCAGCGGTAGTGGCCATCACCGGCTCCGACAATGAAGTAGAGGCTATGCGCATCGCCTACCGCGATCGCCGCGACCTAGCTTATAAACACCTCAACGCTGTGCCTAATCTGCGCTGCCACCTACCCGCAGGCGGCATGTTTATGATGATAGACATACGTAAAAGCGGCCTCAGCGCCCAGCAGTTTTCCAATGAGCTATTAGATCGCGTCGGCGTTTCTGCCCTAGCCGGTGAAGCCTTTGGCCCCAGTGCCGCTGGCCACATACGTATTAGCCTAGGTGTGCCTAACGAGGTATTAGAACAAGCCTGCCAGCGTATAGCTGCTTGTTTTACTGCTATTATGGACGAGCAGTAATCACCTAAGGCCGAGTGTATGCTCGGCCTTTTTATTTACACGCCATTTGTATTGACCTTCGTTTATTATGTAGATCCACTTTTATTTAAGCTTTACTTTTTATTTACGTTTTTATTTTTATTCATATCATAGTCGCGGCAATCTTATGAGCTTAGAAAACACGTCCACTGTTAGCAGCACAAATACCTGGCAGCGCTACGCCAAGTTTCTTATCCCTTCGTTGATTGGGGTTTTATTATTTTTAACTCCCATCACCTACGAGGGTAAGCAAACCATAGTCATAGGCCTGCTATCCGACTTTATTAGGCAAGCCCTAGGCGCAGCACTACCGCTGTTAGTCACCGTCACCTTTGTGCTCTCGGGTATTATGTCTAGTTATGTGTCGTTACTAAAGCCACGCTGGATCACCCGCCATGCTTTATTACAGCATGTGTTTACCACCACGCCGCTGTGGCTAGTGCTGCGCTTTTTAGGCGGCCTGTTTTGCGCCATGACCTATTTTCAATACGGCCCTGAATGGATTACCGGCAGCGATACTGGGCAAGTAGCCTATATGGAAATAGCCGGTATTATTTTTTGTATTATCGCCATCGCCAATTTATTACTGTCGTTTTTAACTGACTTTGGATTTTTAGAATTTATCGGCACTTTAATTAGCCGCCCTTTCCAAATATTATTTCGCTTGCCCGGGCGCGCTGGCTTAGATGCCATTACCTCTTGGGTGGGCGACTCCAGCATAGGCACCATACTCACCATACGCCAATACGAAAGCGGCCATTACAGCGCCCGCGAAGCCGCTACTGTAGCCACCAATTTTTCGGCGGTGTCGCTACCCTTTTGTGTGGTGATTGCGCAAATGGCAAAAATTGATGACGTGTTTGTGTTGTTTTATTGCACCGTAGCCGTCTGCGGTATAGTCGCCGCCTTAATCACCCCACGGCTGCCACCGCTCTCTAATTTGCCGCAGCGTTTTTACCAACGCGAACAGCGCAGCGATGAACAACTAGAGCAGCACAATAATATTTTTGTGCGCGCCACCCAAACCGCCTTAGCGCGAGCGCAAAACGGCCCCAGCCTCAAACAAATACTACGTCAAGCTGGCCACTCTATAACGGATATTTTTATCGCCGTATTGCCTGCCGCCATGACCATAGAATTAATCGTGTTAGTGATATATCACCACAGCAACCTATTGCAAACGCTGAGCGCGCCCATGGTGTATGTGCTGGAAGTACTACAACTGCCCGAGGCCGAAACCGCCGCTGCCGGCACACTCATCGGATTTTTTGACCAATTTATCCCCGCCATTATCTCTACCAATGTCGACAGCCCCATTACCCGCTTTGTGCTTGCCGGTTTATCGGTTACCCAGCTGATCTACATGGCAGAAAACGGCCTGTTAATTTTGCGATCCAGCATACCCATAGGTTTTAAACAGTTGGCGGTGATCTTTTTACTACGCACCGCTATCGTGCTGCCTATTTTAGCCGCCGCGGCGCATATCATTTATTGATAAAAGAGGGGGTTTTAAAGTTCTATGGGGGGGGGACGTGCGGACCATGGGTTAAGTAATCCAGCCCTCTACCGGTGTAGGGACTAGTCCAGCTGACCTCAACGTTAAGTGCGCTGTCACTTTTTATTCTAACTAATAGAGTACCTAGTAAATAAGGAGCGATTAACGCTAATTAAACTCCGCACTTATCCACAACAAACTGCATCTTGCCTAACACCATAGCTATCGCCCCATAGTCATCTAACAAGCCAGGCAGTGTGTTTTCAAAATCTGGGTGCTCTAGCAACGCCCCAAACTCTTTGGACAAATACGCCTTAATATCGTCTTCAGCATTATAAACCTCCCTTTCTATGCCGCTTCTATGTTCAAGCACATAAACAATATCCTCAAGATCATGCGAAAAAATATTGCCATTACCCCTGCCTTTAAACGCTTCAATTTTGGTTCCCAAAAAATAAACCGGATCAATTACGTTGATTACAAGATCTGGTTTAAACGTATATTGCCACGCGGTATCAATAGATTTTTGATACCAACAATTGGTAAAACCCATAATATCTTCAGCGGTGGGCATTGCATCCACCTTCAAATCAAAACCATTAAAGTCAATAATCCATCGACATATGGGAGCAGCATCGCTGGTATCATTTTTAAAACCTAGCTCGCGCATTTTATTTTCAAATGCAGCCAAGCTACCTCCACATACGGCTATATCCACAATAAAATCGACATCCTCGGTTTGCCTAGCCTTTCCGGATGCCACAGAATCAACCAACAGCGCCGTTGTAGAACCACCCACAAACACAACCTCACTACGCAGCTCCTTCAAAGCCACAGCAACAGTGATAAGCTGCTTGATATTTGCGTCATTACTCATGAATAGAGTTCCTCAATCTTGCCCCTCAATAGCTGTTCCGCATACTTTAATTCTCTAGGCTTACCGGTGCGCATCACCTCAACCAAGGACAGCAACACATAGAGTCCTTTATCCTTATGCGCAGCGTCAGGCATATTCGGGTACAGCGGCTCTAGCAGTTCGCCTTGGCTATCCCCACCGGGGTAAGCCCAGACGAGTGGCATCTCTGGCGGATTCATTTCCGACTGCACCCACGGGCAATTCCACCCTGTAGCTATGCCCCGGCCAACACCGGTTTTTGCTGGCGCAAACACATGCCTTATGCCATGGCATAGCAACGCTTTCATCTCGTTACGCTTTAGGGAGTAATACTTCCTATTCGAAGCCGAGGACTCGTAATTTTTAGGCTTGCGCTCAGCAATCAAATCTAAAGCCAATAAGCGATTTATAGACCTAGAGATATCTCCTTTGGATTTGTTCAGCGCTTCGGCCAAGTTTCCAACTGAATTGCTCGCTCCATTAGCTGTTTTGGCAATTGAATCCTCCTGAGCCAACGACGCATCCATCCTCAATTGCCGACTTCTGTGCTCGTTACAACCTATCTTCAAGGCTACAACTACATCAAGAGGCTTAAGCACCTGCATATCACCACCCGTTTCTTGTTTCTAAACTTGAAACGATATTGCTATTAGCCTAGCTACAAGTCAAGTAAAACAACCGTAATCTTATCCGGCATACGCAATGCTGGAAAAATACCTAAGCATTACGGCATTTATAGATCTGAATAACGAAACTAAATCTATAAGCATATATATTAACACTCCACTCCCCCCCAAATAGACCCCCGCATCACCTAAAAAGGGGATAGCAAGGCAGCGCCTAGCCAATTATTGTTAGCCCATAAATCACAACGACAATTACGAACCACAATAATGGTGTACTCATGCAAAACCAACCCGATTACAAAATCAGCGCTCACGATTGGGTAGAGCAACAAGGCCCTGAAATTTCACAGTGGCACCAAACCATTTTCGATTACGCCGAAACCGCTTGGCGTGAGTACCGATCCTGCGCCTGGTACGTAGAAAAACTCAGATCCGAAGGCTTTGAGGTAGAAGAAGGCAGTGGCGGCATGCCCACGGCATTTTGCGCCACTTGGGAAAACGGCAGCGGCGGCCCCACCATAGGCGGCTATGCCGAATACGATGCCGTGCCCGGTAACTGCCAAGCGGCCGATGTAGTAGAAAGGCCCCGCGACGGCCTAAGCAAACATGCTGGTGGCCACACTGACCCCCACTCTGCCCTAGGCATAGGCTCACTGACGGGCTTTTTAGCCGCTAAAGCCGCCATGGAAAAACACAACATCCCCGGTCGCTTAAAGTTTATAGGTGAGCCCGCCGAAAAGCAGCGTGCCTCTAAACCGATACACGCGGCACAAGGCTATTACGACGACATGGATGCGGCGATTAGCTTTCACCCCTGCTACATGCTGCCGCTCACCAACACTACCCGTTGGAACACTCACTGCGGCGCCGCCTTTGTGGTGATGTATACCTTTGAATGCGACAGCCCCGAAACCTGGTTAGATAGCGGCGAAGCGGCCTCCCCCATTGCCGCCTCACACGCCTCTGCGCGTGCGCCCGGCGCCAATGATGCGCTAGTGCAAATGTACAGCAACTCCAAGATGCTGAAAGAGCATTTAGTGGCAGCCGGTTGCGGCTGGTCTATGAACGAAAGCATTACCCTAGCGGGCCAAGCTACTGCCGATAACCTGCCCGCGCAGATTTCCCAAATCCATTACATTATGCGCGTGCCTACTATAGAAATGGCCGAGCGCATCGTGCGCGGCCTAGATCAAAACGCCGCCGCCGCTGCCAGCACCTCGCACTGCACCTGGAAAAAAGATTGGATAGCCAAATCACGCCCCGGCCTGCCCAACCACGCCATGGCGCAATTAACCTATGACAACCTAGAGCTAGCCGGCGCACCACAATTCAACACCCCCGCCGCCATTGCCAAGGCCCAGCAGATACAAAAAAACCTAGGCATGGAAGTAATGGATAAGCCCTTTATGGATGATATTGAAACGTTAATATCTCCTCAAGAAGCGGAGACCATTTTGCGCAAAGAACTACCCGAGTGGCAAAAAAACTTTACCTCTGACGACTACACCGAGTACTGCTGGCACGCCCCTACCGTACGCCTGTACATAGGTCGCCCCATGCTCAAGAGCCCCAGCAATGGCGGTAAATATCCCGCTTGGGTAATGAACGCCCTAGGCGGCATCGCTGAAACTATAGACCCAATGATTTTTACCGCCGGTAAAACCATCGCCGGGACTATTTTGGACCTGCTGTGCCAGCCCGGCGCTCTAGAACAAGCGCAAAAAGAATTTAAGGAACGCACCGGCGGCGGCGTAGGCGGCAGTGAGTGGATAGCACCTTTATGCGATTACCCAGCGCCTATACATTTCCGCTGGCCTGAGTATGTGCAAACCGAACGCGGCCACGAGTGGTGGATACCCACTCAGCCCCACGAAAAAAGCTAAGCGCGTACAGCACTCAACATCCACTAGACATTGTTGAACAAATTTTTTAAAGAGGTAGTTATGGCCACTTGTGGTGAAGTTTTAGCAAAATTATTAGAAGCCTATGGCGTGGATACTATTTTTGGTATCCCCGGCACCCACACCATAGAGCTGTACCGCGGCATTCCGCAAACCAGCATGCGCCACGTCACCCCACGCCATGAACAGGGTGCAGGTTTTATGGCTGATGGTTATGCTCGCGTCACCGGCAAACCCGCCGCCTGCGTAACCGTATCTGGCCCCGGCGCTTATAATATCGCCACCGCCATGGGCCAAGCCAAGCAAGACTCCGTGCCCATGTTAGTGATTTCTGCCGACAACAATAGCTGGCAGAAAGGCTTGGGCGAAGGCCGCCTACATGAAACCCGCGATCTACAAGCTGCCATGGCAGAATGTTCAGTTTGGGCCCACACCCTAGCCCGCCCTGATGAATTGCCACAGGTGTTGGCCAGAGCCTTTGCTATTTTTAATAGCGAACGCCCCGGCCCCGTGCATATCACCATGCCGCTAAACGTGATCACCGCTAATGCCGACCACGTACCCGTGCAAACCTGGCCACTGCCCAGCAAAGCGGCCCCCGCGCCAGAGCAATTGCAAGCTGCCGCAGAGCTACTGAATAAAGCTAGCAACCCAGTATTAATTTTGGGCGGCGGTGCCGCTGGTGCAGCTCGATCTATTTTAGAATTGGCAGAAGCATTGGGTGCACCGGTCACCACTACCCATAATGCCAAAGGCCTATTAGCACCCGAACACCCACTGTATGTAGGCGGCAGCCCTTCGCAAACCGCCAGCCGTGAATTATTCCAAAATGCTGATGTGATACTGGCCATAGGCACCGAGTTTGGCGAAACCGATTACGACTTTTTCTTTACCGGCCATTTCGATATGGGCGCTGCCAAAATCATCCGAGTGGATATAGACCGCGCCCAACTCAGCCGCAATGTGTTGCCCGCTATCGCTATACAAGCCGATGCCGCTTTATTTGCCCAGGCGCTTACCCCCTTGCTAAGCACGCCTTGCAGCAACGGCCCCGCGCGCACCGCCGTAGCCAGTGCTGCCCGCAAGGTAGATGATATTGAAGGCTACCAACTGTTTTTAAGCCAGCTACAGCTTGCGCTGCCCGGCGCGATTTTAATTGGCGACTCTACCCAGCCCGCCTACTTTGCCGGCTTGCAATATGACGCCCCCGCTGCCCGCCGCTTTGCTAGCGCTGCCACCGGTTACGGCACCTTGGGCTATGCCCTGCCCGCCGCCTTTGGTGCCAAGCTAGGCCAGCCCGAATTACCGGTGATCAGTTTAATTGGTGATGGTGGTTTGCAGTTCACCATTAATGAATTATCCACCGCGATAGAGGCACAAATTCCCGTTGCCATCGTGGTGTGGAATAACCAACGCTATGAAATGATTGCGCAAAACTTTATAGAAGCGGGCATGGAACCCATAGCTTGTGATATTTATACGCCAGATTTTAAAGCAATAGCACAGGCCTACGGCTGCCCCGCTTATAGAGCCCACAACCTAGAGGAATTAACAGAGTACTTGCGTGCCGCACAACAGCAAACCGTGCCCACGCTAATAGAAGTGATGGAAACCGATTTTCTACCCGCCCAGTAAATTGTTAAGTAAACAGATGCAAGATTATCTTCAGGTCTCCACCTGATCTTTGCAGGGGCTTTATGCCCCTGCTTTTTTTCCTTTCTTATAAATTGCGTTTTAGCTACGGCCAAGATTAGCCTTGGCTATACAAATTATTGCAGCCATAAATTTCTCAATAGAGGGCTTTAACAAACAAAAAGAAAAAGCACATAACTTGCAATATACAGGCTGATCACCCGCATATTGCATAACAGACTTATGGTGATACTAAGGCTTTTTAGTACTAACCCTATGCACTAACAAATATAAACAGGGCAACACCAATAAGGTCAACACCGTGGAGGTAACTATGCCGCCTATAACAACAGTCGCTAAAGGCCTTTGCACTTCCGCACCGGTGTTTAACGCCATAGGCACAAAGCCTAGGCTATCCAATCGCATCGCCCATGTATTATTTGTGATGCAATCTCAAGTATTGTTACTTGAGTCTCACAATTTTATCTAGAAAACGTATGTTTTTGCTAGACCGTATCGCGACATTGCTCACTCTCAAACTCAAATTCAATCGTGGTGTGTTCAAGCCCAAAAGAATCCAGTTCACCAGCTATTGTCTGTTTTAGCCTCAACTGTTCTTCTACATCCATCGAACTCGACAAAACAAGATGTGCGGTTAATATATGATGTTCACCATCCAATGACCATAAATGAAAATGGTGCACATCCATTACCCCGATTAAGCTCTTAAGAATTATCTCAATTTTATTATGAAGTTGTTTATCCGGTATGGCCTGTAAAAATAGACGACCTGTCTTCCACAAATTTCGAAATACATTAAAGGCAATAAACAGTGTAAAGCAAATAGATAAAATGGGATCGATAATCGGCCAATCAACGAACATGAGGACAATGGAAATAATGAATACGGCAACCCAACCCAGAACGTCTTCTATCAAATGCCAGTTTAAAATCCGCTCATTTAAAGTTTTACCATGACTAATTTTATAAGCAGCAAAACCATTGACCGCTATACCAAAAATTGCCATCCCCAGCATACCTTCTGTGACAGGCATTTCAGGATTTTGGAGCCGAGGTATAGCTTCACTAAGCACCCAAAGAGAACCGGTAACCAATACCATTCCATTGATGAGTGATCCCAGCAGAGAAAATCGTCGATAACCGTAACTAAAATTTCCGTTCGCAGGCTTATTGCTCAAATGCGATAGAAACCAAGCTATCCCAATGGACAAACTATCACCTAAGTCATGTACAGCATCAGCCATAATGGCTGTACTATTTGTCAGCCAGCCACCAATAAACTCGATAATAGTAAAGCCGACGTTGAGAAAAAATGCCCAAGCAATACGCCTTGAAGAATTATGATTGTCTGCGTGATTATGCATTGTTAGATCCTCAAAGTGCTAACCCATGAAATAAAACATGTTTTCATGGGTTAGATATCCTTGGCTTTAATTATCCGGGCCGCCAATCGGTAATGCTTGCTCTATGGGG
>TARA_R110000868_G_scaffold204946_3_pt1 | contig 92553 bp, 92 predicted proteins | sample TARA_R110000868 | Tara Oceans TARA_R110000868 (sample SAMEA4397489) | marine metagenome | biome: Polar Biome; feature: [SRF] surface water layer (ENVO:00010504); material: water (ENVO:00002006), including particulate matter (ENVO:01000060) such as... | depth 5 m
TACAACTTTTAATGGCAAAGAATACCCATACTACAAGTTGGATATCTCTTCAGCTTCTCACCCGTTCTATACTGGTAAGACTAAAGTTCTTGATACTGAAGGCCGTATCGACAAGTTCAAAAAGAAATTTGGCGCTTCATTCTCTAACGCTGTTAAGAAATAATTTCAAAAGCTTCGCTTTTAAAATTATTTCACGAATGAGACTATTTTTTAAAATAAGCCCTGCAAATGCGGGGCTTTTTTTATTTCAATAATTTGGCCCTAAGAATTCCATCACCCAAGACTTTTTCGACTTCATATCTAAAACGAATTCCCACGTTCTGCTTTTGCATTTCTTTAGCTTCACTCTTGGTGAATTGTTTTTTTGGCAATTGTACTTTATGAAGTTTTTCACTGCCGTCGCATATTTCCCAATCAAAGGAGAATTTCGTTTCTGTTAAAAAACGAGTCAGTGTTGAGCGATCATCTTTAAAGTTTTCTTTAGAGTATAAATGCGCTGTCATGGCCTGAGAGCGACGATCGATTTGAGCCTTTTGGCAAAGTCTTTCAACTTCAAGATCGTGGCTTCCGCGCCATACTTGGTGGCACCAGTCGTTAGGACATTTGGCAAGGCTTGGACATGGGTAAGCAATCGACATACCTTGTTCAACCAAAGATGTTCTAAGAGTAAGTGCCTGCTTAAAAAATTCACTTGTCCCCGGTTCTATAAAAAAAACGAAATCAGGGTCTATGCGACGAATCACATCAAGGGTTGCAGCGATGCCGATCTCATTTATAGAGTGACCAAAGAAGAGGACAACTTTACCTTCCGGTCTTGGTGGCGTCATGCGATAAACTGACGCTGGAACCTCAGGATAAAAATGCTCCATCAACTTATTCGCCTGATCAAGCATTCCGTGGGCGCGATCCACAAGAGTGACACTCTTCGTTTTGATCGAATCACACCAAGCAAGGGAGTAAGTTCCCGGGCCACAACCAAAGTCTATAAAGTGCGCATCCGTTAAGTTCTGCTTCGTCTGCTGACTTAGTTGAGACAAAACAAATTCAAGCTTAGGCCAATTGGTAGGAAGGTAGAGTTGGGTATAGGCAGAAACAAGATCAGGGTCATCCCCGTAATTTCCCATTTTATCACGTGAATGCGTAAACCCAGAGCTTAGAGAGCGAATTGCTTTTAAACAATCCGCTTCACTTAGATCTGGGTTTAATAAATGCGGTTTTAATTCACTAAGGCTTGGTATCACTTTCTTTCATCAACTGGAACATAGTCGCGAACGCCAGGTCCAGTGTAGATTTGGCGTGGGCGACAAATCTTAGCTGTAGGAGATCCTACTTGCTCTCTCCATTGAGCTAACCAGCCAGGAAGGCGACCAAGAACGAACATGGCCGTGAACATATTTGTTGGGATGCCAAGGGCGCGATAAATAATACCTGAATAGAAATCAACATTGGGATAAAGGTTTCTTTCCACGAAATAATTATCGCTACGAGCTTCTTCCTCAAGACCTTTAGCAATATCAAGAAGTGGATCTTGTACGCCAAGTTTTGTTAAGACAGTGTCACAAGCTTTTTTGATAATATTAGCGCGAGGGTCGAAGTTTTTATAAACTCTATGACCAAAGCCCATCAGCTTGAACGAATCATTCTTGTCTTTAGCTTTCTTGATGAACTTTTTGTAATCGCCACCGTTTTTCTTAATTGTCTCAAGCATTTCAAGAACAGCTTGGTTGGCACCACCGTGAAGCGGGCCCCAAAGAGCGTCGATCCCTGCAGAGATTGTGGCAAAGACGTTCGCGTTTGAGCTTCCAACCATACGAACCGTTGAAGCCGAACAGTTTTGTTCGTGATCGGCATGAAGAATAAGAAGAACGTTCATGGCCTTGGCCACTTCGTGATCAACTTCATAGCCAGGCTTGTACTGAATCATATTCATAAAGTCAGCGCAGTAACCAAGACTTGGGTGAGAGCGAACAGGCTCCTCTGATTTAGCGCGACGATAGAAATAGGCCATCATGACTTTCACTTGGGCCATGAGTTGGGCCACGGCGCGATCTTTTTCAGAATCCGAAAGATCGTGATCCAAAAAGTCTGGATAATAAGCAGACAAAGCTGCTACACCAGCGGATAAAACACCCATCGGGTGAGCATCTCTTGGAAAGGTATCAAGCATGCGCGTGATACCAGATGGCAATGTTGCGAATGAAACAATCTTTTCATTGAAGAAATCTAACTGGCGCTTTGTTGGAAGCACACCATTGATTAGAAGATAAGAAGTTTCAATAAAGTTTGAATGCTCTGCTAGGTCTTCAATCTTATAACCACGGTAGCGAAGAATACCTTTTTCACCATTTAAGAACGTAATGTCTGATGTACATGAACCAGTGTTCATATAACCATTATCGATAGTGATATAGCCGGTCTGTGAACGAAGCTTTGTAATGTCTACAGCATGCTCCCCTTCAGTTCCTTTAACGATTGGTAGCTCGATAGTTTTCTCACCTAAAACAAGCTTGGCGGTCTCCGACATGAATTCTCCAGTGTTGCCTATAAATAACGGGTAAATTAATGAAATAATTCAATTGAACTTTACACCTTTGATGAGTGAATTCAAAGACGCGGCGGCGCTTAGGACAAGATTTCCCACTCTTTGGGATTGGCTTGCCATGCCTTTGCTTGAGCAACTTCATCGGCCGATAATATTTTTGATTGCTGAGCTGTCTCAACTAAAGAAGTAAAGTTTGTAAGTGAGTGAAGCGTAAGGTCATGTTCCTTTAACACAGCACGTGCACCACTGGTTTCGTAATCAACAATCGTCAGGCAACCAATAGGCTCAAGCCCAACAGCTTTGACTGAAACAATCGCATCGCCCAGGCTTTTGCCTTGATTCACAAGGTCCTCAACTAAAAGGACTTTCATGCCAGGACGCACGTCACCTTCGACTTGGTTTTGCTTTCCGTGACCTTTGCTTGATCCACGTACATACATAAGAGGTTTCTTTAACTCCCATGCAAGTATACTGGCATGGGGAATTCCTGCAGTGGCCAGACCACAAAAAGCATCAAACTCTAAATTTTTGTCGGCGCAAATATTTTTGAAAGCCTCAATGATTTTAATTCGTGCATCGACGTGGGACCAAAGAAGTCGATTATCGCAGTAAATTGGACCCTTAAGTCCTGAGGCATAAGTAAATGGAGGATTGGTACTAAGTTGAACACAGTTTTTTGATAGCAAAACTTTTGCGATGTCACTTGGACTCATGTTCTTCCCCATCTATAAGTTAAGACATTATGAAATTTGATAAACCAACGGTCAAAGGTAAAATTCTTAAACGCTATAAACGCTTTCTCGCCGATATCGAGCTAGAAAATGGTGATATCGTTGTCGCTCATTCTGCCAATACTGGTAGCATGACGACGTGTTGGGAGCCGGGCTGGGATGTCTTACTCACAAAGAATGACGATCCTGCTAGGAAGTTAAAATACACTCTCGAGTACACCCACAACGGCGACACTTGGATTGGAGTGAACACGGCCCTTCCCAATAAAATGGTAATTGAAGCCATTCAAAACGGAACTATTAAAGAGCTTCAAGGCTATGACACAATTAAGCCTGAAGCCAAAATTGGAAAATCTCGCATCGATGTCCTTTTAACTAAAGCAAACGGCGAGCAGTGCTACGTCGAAGTGAAAAATACAACTCTTCTCTATGAAGGCGATGCTGTCTTTCCAGACGCCGTAACTGAGCGCGGGCAAAAGCATTTGCGCGAGCTGACTGAACTTAAAGAGCAGGGTATCCGCGCTTGCATGGTCTATGTCATTAATCGAAACGATGTTAAAAAATTTAGAGCTGCGACCCATATCGATGCTGAATACGCCAGACTGCTCGAGAAAGCTCATAAGACCGGTGTGGAAATTATACCTTATATGGCCAAACTTGATCCAAGTGGGCTCGAGCTCACCCATTCGATTCCCTATTCAATCTAAGTAGTTTTTACACAATCCAAGAGATTTCATTGTGCGAGGCGCATTATCGTGGTTTAACACGCCCAAATTGATCACACGATACTCACACCTTTGGAGAAACTATGAAGGCCCTATTATTGGCAGCAACAATCGCTCTTGGACTGTTCACAGTCGGTGCAAATGATGCTCAAGCACAACGCCGTGGAAGCCGCGATGGTTATGCCACTCGCTACACCACTACTTATTCATCTTGGGATTACACTTTCCATACCTATTACGGCTATCAGGAAGATGTGTATGTAACATGTGGATATTACACTTGTTATGAAGATTACCGTCCATCAAATCGCGTTTATGTTGAAGAGACTGTGATCAGAAATGGTCAATGGGCCGGTTACACTCGTGTAACAGTTTATGATTCATCAAGCTATGGTGCAAATGACCGCTACGTGACTTACTACACTCACGGTGGCCGCGTTGTTCGTCGCGATTATCACAGAAACCACCGCTATGTGAGAAACCGCACTTATGTTCACCGCAGCTACACGACAGTAAATTATATTGTGCTTGATGAGTTTACGGCCGGCATTATTTTAGGTACAGAATTTGTACGTTTAGGTGCAACAGTGGCTTCGGCCTGTGACCCACGTTCTGATAGCTATGATGCTTGTATGGCCTTGGCCCTTGCTTCTTCTGTATCAGGATCGTTGATCTCAATTTCTGCTTCTGAGCGTGAAGCCGAGCGTACAGAACTTCAGCGCCAACTTGAGGCAGCTGAAAGAAATCGCGACGAGCTGAACATTGAAGACAGTTTCGACCCTAATTTCTAGGCTCGATGTTTGTAAATTAAAGGACTTGGCCCTCTGAATAGAGGGCCTTCTTTTTTTCACGGTTTCCATATTTGGTGTTTATTTGTGATAAATTATGCACCATGTCAAAACTATTAGCCTCACTATTTCTGCTTTTCAGCACTAGCCTCTTTGCGGCGACGGATTTTGGCTTTGTCATCACAGGTGCCGATGAAGCCGTCGGTACTTCAAAAATTGAATACAATCGACTCAAGGGTTTCTTTCAGAGTTTAGAAAGTGAAATGCGCGATGGAGTCACCTTCGGCGTCGATCGAATTATCGATATTCAATTTAGAGATTATGGATTTCTCCCGCCCCCTAAATGTGATGGTTCAAACCATGGAGACCTACTCCAAGTTATTGGCGATTCAAGTGTCGAAATCAATCTCGCTGTTAAGGATGCCATTTTAGATTTTGATACTTACAAACAAGATCAGTCTGGCTGTAGTCTTAGACAAAATCTTCTCTTAGCACTTGAGACAGAACTTTTAAAAATTCAGTATGTCAGAGATCTCGATAAAGAGTGGAGCAAGGTTGAAAGGCGTTCACTCAATACTTGCTGGGATGAGCGACGTGAATATGGCAATCGCTGGTTTAGTGAAAATCCTCATTTTCGCGATCTTTGTGGCATCCTTTTTAAAATTCAAGATCGCCGTCAAGATTTAAAGCGCCATAAAAGAAAAACAAAGAACTTACTTTATAATTCTGGCAAACTTGAATTTGATCCCAGTTCTTTTGCCGAAACTGACCTGCGTCGTTATAAAATCTGTGAACGTGACTATAAGCCAACTAAGGTCTTAGAAAATGGCACGCGCATGAAAATGCTTGGTATGGCGATTGTTTATATGTCACCGGGGTTTCAAACTTCTCAGGCTGGACATGTGGCCGAGCGCTATATCTACTGCAAGAATGATGAATTGGTGGACATGCTGTTTGAGTATACCCAGATGACTGAGGAAGAATTAGTCAACGCCCGTGCCGTTTATCAAAAGCATCTTCCGTTTGTGAATGATGAGTATATCGCAAGTCTTAATGAAACCATTTATATTAAAGTTCGAAGTCATCCAGGAAGTTCGAGAATGGAAGGCTATGGTTTTCATCAACTCTACCTCAACCGTGACGTGGCAGAAGTATGGCCAAAAGTTTCAGAGACTGAGATTTATGAAGGCCTTCAAGTCTCACTGAAAAACTATATTGAACAAGGTCAGAACTTTAAAAATCAAGTTCGCTTTGAGCCCTATTCACTTCTAAAAAATAACTGTACTCACCCTATTCGCGACAGACTTAATCGTCTCGGTGGTGAATATGAGATTGATGATCTGACTGGTTTTAATCCCATTTGGATCTTTAATTTTTTAAAAAAGAAGACGGCAGACAAAATGATTATCTACCCTTCACAACGACTGATGAGAAAGATGGAAATGCTTGAAACTGGTAAGTCCATGTTTTGGGAAAATACAACTTTTTGGTCAAAGGCTTCCGGCGGACGCGATGGCCTAGGACCTGGCTATATGGTTTTTTATCCTGAAGTTCACGGAACCTTAAAAAGTCTTATCTTGAAGCCCGCCATGGGTGCAGTGAATATTGCGGCATCGGTTGTTCAAGTTGCCGTAGGTATCTTACAAGTTCCACTCAAACTTTTATCAAAGGTTCCAGGCTTTAGATGGCTTGAAAAAGTAACCGGCGGTCATAACCTAGTTTATGGTCTTCGCGGCATAACTCTTCATTTACCGGAACTCGTTGGTTTTCGTCTTCGCTACCCTATGCCTACGCCTTGGACTCCTGAAGAGCTTGAGTTTGTAGAGGATGTTCTTCCCAATCACGATCCTAAGATTGTTAATTACCTCATGCAAAAAGTAACTCAATAATTTAACTTTCATTCCTAAACACCATTCATTAAACTAGAGACTCATCATGAAGACTGAGGGGTTGGAAGTGAATCAACGTGGGTTTAGCTTAGTATCTGTTATGGTCGCGGCCGGCTTAGTTGGCGGACTTGCTCTGGCCGTTATGCAAATCACAAAGAATTCTCAAACAGGTTTAAAATTTGCTGAAAGTATCGGTGAAGAAATCGATCTTCGCGAGAATGTAAAAATGATTCTCACAAATCCTGATTATTGTCGCCTAAGTATTGCCGGAGATGGAGCTGAAGGCTCTCCTACAACACCTGTTATTTTCAAGAAACGTTTTAATGATGAAGATGATGAAGGACTGGATATAGAATTTTTCTTAGGTAACCAAGTTGGAAATACACGAACAACGAAAAAATATAGTGGCTCAGACACAAGTGCCAACACCTATAATGGGCTAACCATTAAATCGATCAAACTTATTTTTGATAATGGAACCGGTTTTAACTACGCTGCAAGTACATTTCATCAGGACGTGGCCAAGATCAGACTCGTCTTCGAAAAGAAATATGATCGTTCTGTACGCGAAAAACAAATGGATTTTCAAACAACAATCTCAATGCAAACGGATGCCTTAGGTGACACCACTTTACTTGGGTGCAACCTAACACCAACCAATGCCCCAGGTGGAGCACCACTTAATATTATTGCTCTTCACTCTCAGACTTCTTCGATTCCAACATGTCCTACTGACTGGGACAGTTTGTGGACAGGCTATAGCTATGTCACCGCTATCGGAGGAGAAAGTTCAAATGCCAGGGCCGACCTTGGAAGCCCGGGCTCATGTCTTGAAGTCTTTAAGCATCAACCGATGATTGAATGTACAACTTCAACTTGTGACTATCACACATCAAATGACTTCTCTTATTGGCTAACAAATACTAATTCCAATACAGGAACTATCAACGGTGCAACTGCCGCCAACTACGTAAGTCGCTGCTCCGTTTGTGCCGCTAGAATTCAAACCATCACCAAGCATAGCTTTAGCAGCTCTACCCCAAGCTGTCCGTCGGGTTGGAATAGTCTTTGGACAGGCTATACCTTAATGACCGTCGTCGGCGGAGCTGGCTCCAATGCGCACCAAGACCTAGCCTCTCCAGGCTCATGTATGCAGATTTTCAGACCAATGCCGATTATTGAATGTGAAGGTCCTGGCTCAGGCAATTGCGACGTCGCCACTGGTGATGATTTTGCTTACTGGGGAACGAATCGCTCCGTGGATGAAGGTGGAGTGGCAGCCGGTTCTGCAACCGGTAAGCTTAGTCGCTGCAGTGTCTGCACAAAAAGCTATTAAACTTAGTGCTGGTGTAAGAAGAGCTTTTTATCAAAGCGAACTTGTGGCCCGTAAACGCCATTTTCAGCGCGTTTACCACAGCCAATGACCATGACAACTTCGGCGTCACTAGGAAGCTTTAAAAGTTTTTGAACTCTGACCTCATCAAAACCTTCCATGGGACAAGTATCATAACCTTGCGCCGTCATGCCGAGCATAAAATTTTCACAAGCAAGGGCGGTAGTCTTTACTGACCACACTCTCATATCGGCATGAGACTTTGGGCCACGAGGGGTTGGAGAAAAGAGACCGCGACAAAAAAACATCACACGTTTTAAAAGACCTTTGATACCTAAAAAGCCTTGGCCATAAAAAAGCGGAACAATTTTTTCGTAGTAGGTTCTGGCAATTTTTGGAACCTTGTCGCCTTGTTTATCGAATTCACTCAACATGAGTTTATTAATTTTTGGCCAAGACTTCGTTCTCGCTACTGCAACAACTAATGCACTGGCCGTCCTAGCGGCCGACTGACCAAGGCACGCTTTCACCAGTAATTGTCTTTTATCTTCCGAGGCCACATGGTGAAATTCCCAACACTGAAGATTCGATGATGTTGGAGCAAGTAGCGCCCAATCGAGAGCACGGTTTAAAACTTCTTTAGGCATAGCTTCGTCTTTGTAAACGCGAACACTTCGACGTGACCGAATAATGCGATCAAAAATTTTATCGTCACCGCCTTGCACCATAGATTCCTCTCTATGACGGATATTCGGTACTTTAGTTAGGATGTCAGAGGATTTACTCATGATGCGTTGTTTCCTTCATTTATGGACAAAGAGTCGGGCTAAGGGCAAGATAAACCGCCTAATTCAGGTCCGACAAGTATTGATATACGGAGATAACATGAGGATTTTATTTGCCTTACTTCTAACACTCGCATTGTTTCAAAATTCGGCCATGGCGCAGACTTTTGTTTATTGCTCAGAGGGAAGCCCAAGCGCGTTTAACCCACAAATTTTCACCGATGGTACATCTAATAATGCTTCTTCTCATACAGTGTATGAAAGACTTGTTAATTTTAAATACGGCGAAACAACAATCGTTCCCGAACTTGCTGAGTCATGGAAGATCTCTAAAGACCGTATGACTTATACATTCAAGCTTAGAAAGGGTGTTAAATTTCACACGACTGAATTTTTCACACCGACACGTGAACTCAATGCCGATGACGTTTTATTTTCGGTCAATCGCCAACGTCAAAAAGAACATTACTATCACAATGTTTCCGGCGGTCATTATGATTACTTCAATGGCATGGACATGGGCGCCATTATTAAAGACGTAAAAAAGCTTGATGACTACACTGTCGAGTTCACACTCACTCGTCCGGAAGCTCCCTTTCTTGCAAATTTGGCCATGAGCTTCATGAGCATTCTTTCAAAAGAATACGCTGATAAACTTGCCAAGGATGACAAAAAAGATAATTTCGACAACTTCCCTGTAGGAACTGGTCCATTCGTTTTTCTTCGCTATATCAAGGACACACAAATTCGTTATAAGGCCAATGATTCACATTGGGATGGCGGTCCAAAAGTAAAACAACTCGTTTTCTCAATCACACCAGATGCGTCAGTACGTTTCCAAAAACTTAAAACTGGTGAGTGTCACCTCATTATTGAACCATCTCCAGCTGATCTTCCGGCCATGAAGTCAAATAAAGATCTTAAAGTTGTCTCGGGTGCCAGCCTTAACGTTGGTTACCTTGCCATGAACACAGAGAAAAAACCTTACGATAATGTTCTGGTTCGTAGAGCGATTAATCACGCCCTCAACAAGCGCGCTTATATCGAAGCAATTTATATGGGCCACGCTGAGCCTGCTAAGAACCCGCTACCACCGACACTTTGGAGCTATAACAAAAAAGTGAAGGACTACGACTACTCTCCAGAAAAAGCTAAAGCACTTTTAAAGAAAGCTGGTATGGCCGATGGTTTTGAGACGGAGCTTTGGACTCTGCCAGTAACACGTCCGTACAATCCTAACGGCAAGAAGATGGGCGAGATGATGCAAGCCGATCTAGCGAAAGTTGGTATTAAGGCCAAGCTTGTTTCTTATGACTGGCCAACCTACTTGAAAAAATCTCGTGAAGGTCTTCACTCTCTCATTCAACTTGGTTGGAGCGGTGACAATGGTGACCCCGATAATTTCTTGGCCGTACTTTTAAGTTGTACCAGCGTTGAGTCTGGCTCAAACGTAGCCCGCTGGTGTCATAAGCCGTTTGATAAATTGATCGATGAAGCCAAGCTTTTAACGGCGCAAAAAGACCGCGAAAAGCTCTACATGAAAGCTCAAATCATTGCTAAGGAACAAGCTCCTTGGATGCCCATTGCTCACTCAACCATCTTCAGAGGTATGAGAAGCAACGTACAGGGCTACAAGATTGATCCGCTTGGTGGCGATATCTTTAAGCAGGTTTCGTTAAAGTAAAGGATACGCATGCTTAGATTTATTCTAGGAAAATTTGGGGATCTCATCCCTACTCTGATCGGTATTTCAATTCTCTCCTTCGTCCTGGTGCGCTTAGTACCAGGCGATCCTGTCATGTTAATGCTGGGAGAACGAGGAGCTGACCCTGCACTTTATGAAGAAATGAAACGCGATATGGGACTCGATCTACCAATGTGGAAGCAGTACCTAAACTTCGCTACTGATGCGGTTCAGGGAGACCTGGGAACATCCATCGTATCAAAACGCCCTGTTGTGCAAGAGTTCTTCGATCGCTTTCCTGCCACACTTGAACTTGGTGTAGTCGCCCTCATTTTTGCCATTCTTGTTGGCATACCTCTTGGAATTATTGCCGCCGTTAAAAGAAATAGCTTCTATGATTATTTTCTAATGGGCGGCTCACTGCTTGGCTACTCCATGCCGATTTTTTGGTGGGGCCTTGTTCTCATTTTAATTTTCTCCGTTAATTTAGGCTGGACTCCTGTCTCTGGCAGAATGACAGTCATGTACTATATCGAACCTTGGACCGGCTTTATGCTGATCGATACTCTTACTAGTGAAGTAAGAGAACTCGATGGACTTGCTCCTTTTTGGTCGGCGCTGTCGCATTTAATTCTTCCAGCCATCGCCATGGGAACAATTCCTTTGGCCGTCATCGCTAGAATGACGAGATCCAGTATGCTCGAAGTTTTAGGCGAAGATTATATTAGAACAGCAAAAGCTAAAGGCCTGTCACGTTTTAGAACTGTGGCCGTGCACGCATTAAGAAACGCCCTTATACCGATCGTGACAATCGTGGGTCTTATGTTTGGCTCGATTATTACAGGGGCCATCTTGACTGAGACGATCTTCAGTTGGCCTGGTATTGGCCGCTGGCTAGTCGCTAGTATTAATGCGCGAGACTATCCGGTCATTCAAGGCGGCGTTTTATTTATTGCCACGATGATTGTTCTTATCAACGTATTGGTTGATTTGGCTTACGCCGTGGTCAACCCAAAGATGAGAGGTTGATATGAGTGACACTATCGCCCTAGATTTAATTGATGAAAATGAACATGTGCCCGATTCTTTTATTAAAGAATTTTGGAATCATTTTAAACTAAATAAAGGCGCCGTTGCAGGTCTTGGTTTAATCATTGTTTTTGTTTTAATTGCTTTAGCAGCACCACTGCTTGCGCCCTACAATCCAACTTTCTTGCAAGATAATGCGCTTCGAATCCCTCCGATTTGGGCCGAAGGAGGTACTTGGAGCTACCCTCTGGGAACAGATGATGTCGGTCGAGATATTCTCTCAAGACTTATTCACGGTGCCAGGATTTCTATGGGCATCGGTTTTGCCGTCGTTATCCTCTCTTTAACTTCCGGTTTATTCTTAGGTTTATTTGCCGGTTATTACGGCGGAAAAGTTGATCGCCTGATCATGCGTTTCATTGATATTGTCATGGCTTTCCCATCCATCCTTTTGGCCATTACAGTTGTCTCTGTTATGGGTCCAGGAATTAGCAATGCGATCATTGCAGTTGCAATCGTTGCTATTCCAAACTTTACTCGTATTGTTCGCGCTTCCGTTATGGCGGAAAGAAAAAAACAATACGTCATGGCGTCTAAAACATTTGGCGCAAGTAATTTTAGGATTATGATTTTTGAAATTCTTCCAAACTGCTTGGCCCCTCTCATCGTTCAAGCAACTCTCGGTTTTTCTGATGGCATTCTAAACGCGGCCGCTCTTGGATTCCTAGGTCTTGGGGCTCAACCACCAACTCCTGAATGGGGAACAATGCTGGCCGATGCTAGGCCTTTTATTGAAAGTTCTCCTTGGATGGTCACTCTTCCAGGTCTTTGTATTTTATTTTCAGTTCTAGGCTTTAACTTATTTGGTGATGGGCTACGCGATGCTCTTGATCCAAGGCTTAAGAAATAGGATGAGCATGTTATTAGAAGTTGAAGATCTATCTATCACATTCGATACAGCAAAAGGTCCTTTGCAAGCGACTAGACAAGTTAGCTTTAAGCTTGCTCAAGGCGAGACTCTCGGAATTGTCGGTGAGTCAGGCTGCGGCAAGAGTATTACCAACCTGGCCATTATGGGCTTACTTCCCGATACGGCTACTGTCAGCGCCAAGAAGCTTCATTTTGATGGCGCTGACCTACAAAGCCTAAGCGATCGTGAGTTTAGAAAGATTCGTGGTGCTAAGATAGGAATGATCTTTCAAGACCCTATGTCAGCACTTAATCCAAGTTTCACTGTCGGCTTTCAAATTGATGAAACGTTAAGAGAGCATTGTCCCGAAATGGATAAGGCAGCTCGTGCTGCTCGCGCCTTAGAGCTTATGAATCAAGTTGGTATTCCGGCTCCGGCCGAGCGTCTTAAAAACTATGCTCATGAGCTATCAGGCGGAATGAGCCAGCGCGTGATGATCGCCATGGCCATCGCTTGCAAACCAAAACTTCTTATTGCCGATGAACCAACAACGGCACTTGATGTAACCATTCAAGCTCAAATTATGAAGCTGCTCAAAGATCTACAAAAAGAATATCAGATGGCCATGATTCTAGTGACTCATGATCTTGGCGTCGTGGCTCAAAATGCAGATCGCATTCAAGTTATGTATGCTGGTGAAGTTGTCGAGAGTGCTAAATCAAAAGAGTTATTGGCCGCTCCAGCTCACCCTTACACAGATGGTTTGTTGAGTTCACTACCTGGCAAAAAGGCAACGGCTTTTAGACAGCCCCTTCCAAGTATTGCCGGTATGGTTCCAGATCTTCGCGCTCGCCCAAAAGGATGTCAGTTCAATCCTCGCTGCTTGAAAGTCGAAGATAAATGTAAAGTAGAGCTACCGGTTTTAACCCATGAGCAAGACCGCCAACTGCGTTGCTTCTATCCAGTTGAAGGTGCCGTATGAATGTTATTGAAGTTCAAAACCTAAAGAAGCATTACCCCGTAAGAAAACCGTTCAAAGCATTAAAACACGTTAAAGCTCTTGATGGCGTAAGCTTTAGTGTTCCGGCTAAAAAAACATTAGGTATCGTCGGTGAGTCAGGTTGTGGCAAATCAACTTTGGCCAAGACACTTATGCGTCTAGAAGTTCCTACAGACGGAAGCGTAAGTCTTTCTGGCACAGACTTTTCTAATATGACTGGCAAAGACTTTCACTCTGCCATTCAAATGATTTTTCAAGATCCCTATAATTCAATTAATCCGCGCAAAAAAGCGTGGCAATTAATCGCCGAACCTCTTTTAATTAATACCAACCTATCAAAAGATGAGTGCTTTAAGATCGCCTGCGAAACCATGAAAAAAGTTGGGCTTAGACCTGAGCTCGCTCATCGTTATCCGCATATGTTCTCTGGTGGTCAAAGACAACGTATCGGTGTTGCCCGCGCTCTCGTCATGCAACCGAAAGTCATGATTTTGGACGAGCCAGTTTCAGCTTTGGACGTTTCAATTCAAGCCCAGGTCTTAAATCTTTTGATGAAGCTTCAAGATGAAATGGATTTAACTTATCTTTTTATCAGCCACGATCTTCACGTTGTTAAGCATATCTCAGATGAAATTTTGGTGATGTACCTTGGAAAAGTTGTTGAATACGGAGCCAGAGATAAAGTGTTTGATGATCCTAAGCATCCATATACCCAAGCACTCGTGGCCAGCTCGCCTTCAATTTTAAAAGATGCAGCCGAAGAACCGGCGATTCAAGGAGAGCTCCCCTCTCCACTCAATCCACCGACAGGCTGCGCTTTTCATAAACGCTGCCCTATCGCAACCGAGCGTTGTTCGATAGAAACTCCGGAATTGACGGAGAAATTTGGCCGTAAGGTCGCTTGCTTTGAGGTTTAAGCGGCGATAGTAAACTCTTCGATATGATCTTCAGCATGCTCGATCTGGCTTCTAAAAGCTTCTACGATTTCGGCTTCCATCGGGAAGTCAAACTGCACGCCAAGACGATAACCGTGAGAGAGCTGCTTAAGATAGATTACTTTACCTGTGACTAGCTTTGCTGCAACTTCCCCATGAGAGTTTCGAAGAACGAATTTCGTTCGTTTGGCCAAGCTAAATCCATCAACAAAGTGATCGATAAAAATGGCCATGCCACTTTGAGACATATCGAGTACGCAGTATTCACCAGGACATTTATCCAATCGAATGCGCATGCCGGAGTCTCGCATATCAAAACGTGGCGCTGCATTCCTTGAAGATCTATAAGACCAGTAGCGACCAAGAGCCTTAGCCCCGATCCACAATCCCCACAGGGCCAATCCACTTATGACAATGCAACCAACGCTAAAAGTGCTCATTTTAATTCCTTGGTAAACCAGCCTTCATAACTGACTGCTGCTTTAACGAAAGCTTCGGCCTTGTCACCAAAAAGAGTTTCCGCCTTGATAAAGAAAAAGGCTTGTTCTCCACCACAGTTTCTCTGCCAAACGCGATCGCTTATGAGCTGATCACCTTTTATAACTAAGGGCATAGTCTCGCCCTTGTCGATCATATTTAGTACTTGCTTTGGCGAAGCTGATTCTTTTAGAAATGCTAGTGGAAAATGGATCATCACATTTTCACTTGAGCCATGAACAAGTCTGGTTAAGTCACAACGGCTCTCCACCTTAAATAGAACGCCTTTGCTAGAAATCTGATGCACGGTCGTTTCAATGGCATCAAGCGGCGAGCTCTTAAGCCACCAGGTTGCACCGACAGATGTTCCAAGACGAAATTGTCTTTGGGGAACAAAACCAAGGAGCATTTTTCTAAAAACAAAGAGACCATAGATATGTTTATCAAACCATTTCATGGCAGCAAGTCTAGTAAAAGGACCCGCCTCGCCTACATCTGAGAATAAAATTTCACGTTCGTTATTATGACCACCCTCAGTGCCAAATAAGGAAGCACGAAGTCTTGGATCAAGATAGCTTTCATAAAGCTCGTGCAATGAAGTGATGATCGTGCCACGGGGACTTTTTAAACAGACTTCAATGCGCTTAAGGGCCGAAAGGACTTTCTCCAACGCGTCCAACCTCGCTGGATTCCCAGCGTGGATCTCGCGTTGAAGTTGGCAAGTGTATGCCCAATTGGCCCAATGGAAATGTAATTTGCCAGCAGGGTCTAAATTGAGAGAACTCTCAAGTGGAGCCTGTGCCAAATAGTCTCTAATGGCTTTCGTTCCCGACATGGGAGCAGAGCAGGGAGATTTTAAATCATCGAGAATAGTGAACGGGTCGCTAAAATCGAAGTCTAATGAATCAGCCGACGGACGCAAAGAGCGTGCGGCGGAGGCGTCAAAGGCCATAAGCCCCTCCTAACAGTCGCAAACGATAAACACTTAGATTGACACCCAAACGCAGTTTAACAAGCTATGGAAATGGTTGATCAAATGTTTTGCAAATAATCTAGAAAACCAAACATTTCAGTCTGTTGTCTTAGAGTTGATGCCTAAACAAGGAGTTGCCATAAAGTTTCAAAATCGCCAGAGGAAATGGGCACCCACTTTCGAGCGACAGCTTATGAGGTTACAATAAGCTATGGTCCAACTTCGCAGCTCACAATCTATGAGTTTAATTGAGCGCAATCACCTTGCGTTTCAACTTACCTCTATCTCTGTCAGAGAACTTCTCTTTGTCACTGACCTTCCTTGTGATGTCTATGGCATTAATGATGGTGTATTTGAACTCGTGCTTAAGCGCAGATCTTATATTAACAAAGAAGTTATCAAAGGCTTGATTCAAGCCGGAAGATTCGAACTCTTCATCAATCACGGCGAACGACAAAAACTAATTACCTACCATCAGGATAATTTAAGAAAGCTGACTCGCTCTCTTTCCGTTGGAGATCCTCTCGAGAAAGGTAAAAAAGTTCTCAATCTTCTCACTATCAATATGGAATACTTGTATAAGGACCCAACAAACGATGAGACGCTCAGCCTTCAATATCAATCGGCTAAAAATCTAGCCGCCTTTCTTGCTGCTAATGTGGATTTACACGAACCGCTCTATAAGAGTTATATACAAATGAAGCATCACTTCATTTTTGCCCAGCCCCTACTGTCTTCACTATTCCTCTTGGGCGTTTTAAAGATGTCTCATTTGTTTAATGCCAAAGACATTGAGAGCCTATTTATTACCAGTTATTTCAAAGACATTGGTATGTCGGCCATCCCAACTGAAAAATATGATCAAATGGAAATCAGTGACGAAGAAAAAAAGCTTCTAAGCAGACACGCCATGCATTCGGTAAATATTTTACAAGGCCGTATTCAGCTTGGTCCGCAATACCTCACCATCATTGAAAACCATCATTCTTTTTCATTGCTAGCAAAGGATCTCGATTATTTTTCACCGGCCGGAAGTAAAGGCGAAGTCGTCGCAGGATTTGAAACGGCACTTGTCTGTGTTATGGATGTCATCGCAGCGATGATTTCAGGTAGACCCTTTAGGCCAGCTAGTAATCTTTTTGACTCGCTTGAGCTGGTTAAAGCATTGATTGCTGAGCAGTACCCTCAAGAATTTAAACTGATTGTGACCTATTTTAAGAACTTCTTTTTTAAAAAATAACGAAGTTACTCCAGTATAACCCCCTAAGATTGTGTAAATATTAATTTTTTCCTTTTCAATCGGTCTTCGATTTCAGACACTTATATAGAGAGAGTATCGCGCATTCCAAGGAACGGAATGTGATAATTCTAAGGAGGGAATTGATGGCTCAAGAAGTAAGTCCGGTCACGGGCATTATTGAAGAAGATCAAGTGTTTGTAGACTTTGGTGAGCACGAAGGAAAATCAATCCTTGAGCTCTCTGACACAGATCCAGAATATTACGATTACTTAATTGAAAAGAAGAATGAAGGTAATTGTGCTATTCGCCGCACTCGCGATAAAATTTTTCGCCTCTATATGGCCCGCACACTCAACTAATTAACCCAATTAAAGTTATTTTAAAAAAGCCTGCTCAAGCAGGCTTTTTTAGTCTTTACTCTAGTTGTTTGTATTGCCAAACTTTTGTGGTAATAACCTACAATAGCCTTAATCGAGGAAAATATGACACTTAACGACATAAAAGTCGGTGACACAGTCTGCTTGGACGATTTTTCACACAATCAGTCAGTCTATTTCAAACTTATCTCCCTAGGTCTTCTTCCCGGAGACCAAGTCATTGTGATGGGTCGCGCTCCTTTTGGCGGACCAATTTCAATTAAGCACGGAAGTGAAACCTTCTTTGCTCTTCGTCGCTCAGAAGCGTTGAAGGTTCAAGTTAAAACTAGCACTAAAGCCCTTTAGGATTTCTCATGCTTCAACAAACTGCCGCGACTCTACTTCTTATTGGATTTCCTAATGCAGGAAAGTCGACCTTCTTTAATCTACTGACCGGTGGAAATCGTAAGGTTTCAAACTACTCAGGTGTGACTGTTGATATGGGGCGTGCCGATATTAAATCAGACAGCGATGGCGGTATCAAACTCAAACTAGTCGATCTTCCTGGAATTTATAATCTTGTACCAGCTTCACTCGATGAAGGAGTGACTGTTAAGGCACTACTTAACCTCGAAGGAAAAGATGGAGCGCAAAAAGTTCTTATGCTGTTGGATTGGCAAAGAATTGAAGCGTCAATGTCACTTGCCTTGGCCGTCAAAGATATTGTTGGCAGTGATAATATTGCGATTGTTATCAATAAAGACGATAGCGCTGAAATTGACCCGGCCAGAAGAAGTGAGCTAGAAAAAAAACTTGGCTGTCGAGTTCTGCCTTTGTCAGCGCTGAATGCCTCCCCAAAAACGGTTGAAGCTTTCATTCGCGGACTTGATCTTTCCAGTCAAGTTGAGCCAGTCAAGAAACTACAAATTACCAAAGAAGCAATGGAGTTTTTGCCGGCCGGTGATCACAGTACTCGCATTGAAGTGATTGAAGAGACAAAAACTATTACTGATTTAATAAACTGGTATCACCAAAAAGCTCGCGATGTATTAGGCAGCCTTTCAAGACCAAACGACGAAAAATCTCGCCTAACACAAAAGATTGACCGCATCGTTCTCAACCCTTGGCTTGGCGGCATCATCTTCGCTGCTATTTTCTATTTTATCTTTGATGCCATCTATACTTGGGCCGGTCCGGCCATGGATCTGGCCGAAGGTGTAGTCGTTGGCATGGGAGACTTTGTAGGCAATTATCTCCCCGAAGGTCATTTCAAATCTCTTATCGTCGATGGTATTTTTGGCGGTGTTGGTGGCGTGGTCGTCTTTCTTCCGCAAATTATGGCCCTATTTTTTCTGCTCTCACTATTAGAGCAATCTGGCTACGTCGCCAGAGCGGCCGTGGTCACAGACAGAATCATGGGGATCTTTGGACTTAACGGGAAAGCCTTCTTACCTTATATGTCTGGCTTTGCCTGCGCCATTCCAGGAATTATGGCGACCAGAACAATTCCCAATCCAAGAGAGCGCTACGCTACGCTTATGACTTTGCCGTTAATCACTTGCTCGGCGAGACTACCAGTCTATATCCTCTTGATCGGAACTTTTGTTCCGGCGACAACAGTCCTGGGTATTTTTAATGCACAGACCTTGTCGTTTTTCTTTCTCTATTTTTTAGGCAGTATTGCGGCACTCGTTATCGCCAAGATTCTTCGCCTTTCTTATTTCAAAGGCGAAACTGGAAACTTCATTATCGATCTTCCCCTTTATCAACGGCCATCAATCAAAACAGCTTTTATTCAGTCATGGAAAAAAGGAAAAACCTTTCTCACAAAGGCCGGAACAATTATCTTAGGTCTCTCCATTCTAATCTGGTTGCTCTCGACTTTCCCAAGCGCTAACCCTGAACTGCTCGAAGGCAAAACGCCAGAGCAACAAGCTGGTATCTCGCTTGAACAATCGATGCTTGGAACGATGGGGAGAACGATTGAACCGGTCATTAAACCAATCGGTATGGACTGGAAGATTGGTGTAGGAATGTTGGTCGCTTTTGGTGCCAGAGAACTCTTTGTTAGTGCCATGGGAACAATCTATTCCCTTGGTGACGTCGATGAAGAAAGTTCTCCGCTTAGAGAAAAGCTTATGGCCGAGACCTGGAGTGATACCGGTGCGCCAGTTTTCACTCTGGCAACGGCTTGGGCCATCCTTATTTTCTTTGTCTTCTCTTTGCAATGCACTTCGACACTGGCGATTTTAAGACGTGAAACTGGTGGCTGGAAAATCCCTATAATTATGTTTACCTACATGGGACTTCTAGCTTACGGCGGTGCTTATATCGCTTACAACTTACTCAGCTAACGCTCTACCTTCTCCGCGTGGATCAGATACGGCCTTGATCCACGTGCCCTCTTTTTCAATCGCCTGAACTTTACAGCCTAAGTCTTTTTGAACGATTTCATGTCCCATTTCAGAAAGTCTGTCTTTCAAATTTTGTGGGATTGTGACTTCCTCAAAACGAAGCTGATCGGGAGACCATTGTTGGTGGTAGCGAAGAGCTGATACTGACTCCCAAAGAGGCATGCCAAACTCGAGACGATTAATTAATGTTTGAGCGACACAGGTTAAGATACGCGTTCCCGATGGAGTACCAAGGGCCAAGAAAGGTTTTCCGTAGCGTAGAACAATAGTTGGAGACATGCTTGAGAGGGGACGTTTTTGTGGCGCTACAAGGTTTTGTTCACCGCCAATAGCACCAAAAAGGTTTGATGCTCCCGCTTTAGTCGCAAAATCATCCATCTCATTATTAAGAACAATACCCGTTCCCTGCGCTACAACACCAGAGCCAAACCAACCGTTAATTGTTTGTGTCGAGCTCACGACTAAACCTTCACTATCCATCACTGAAAAATGTGTTGTTTCATCATGATCTACAAATTCAAAGTCAGTGGCTTTGACTTCGTCTTTTTTAAGCGCGCGATCATTAGGAATCTTGGTTCTAATCTTTTTACCGTACTTTTTTGAAATTAATTGTTCGACTGGAACATTAACAAAATCAGCGTCGCCAAGATGGGTCGCTCGATCAGCAAAAGCTTGTTGCATGGCCGAGGAGATTAAGTGAACACTCCTAGCATCTTGAGCTCCATATCTTCTAAGATTATCGTTTTCGATCGTATTGAGAATTTGAATAACGTGGACACCACCAGAGCTTGGTGGAGACATAGAATAGATATCAAATTTGTCATATCGACCGTAAACGGCTTTACGTTGTTTCACATCGTACTGATCAAGATCATTCTGGCTCATAAGGCCACCATTACGGCGATGTTCGGCGATTAATTTCTTAGCGACTTCACCTTTGTAAAATCCTTTTTCACCTTTTGCTGCAATCAATCTTAAAGTTTGTGCCAAATCTTTTTGTACCAGTAGCTCTCCGCTTTTCCTCGCACTGCCATCTTTATTAAGGAAGATAGCTTTTGAATCCTTATACTGATTAAGTACAGGAGCCCTCGCCTCTAGAGCACGCTCTAGCTCGGGATATATTTTAAAGCCTTTATCGGCAAGCTCGATAGCGGGAGCCACGACATCACTCAATTCCAGTAAACCATAGCGGCGATGGACTTCAACCAGACCTGCCACGAGTCCTGGCACTCCTACTGCAAAAATGCCATCGAGAGACTTGTTCTTGATAACATTGCCTTTGCTATCTAAATACATCTTTGAATGAGCCTTAAGTGGTGCTTTTTCTCTAAAATCAAAAGCAATTGGCTCTTCCATTCCCGGCCCATGAACTAACATAAAGCCCCCACCACCTATACCAGTTGACTGGGGTCTCTCAACTGAAATGGCAAAGGAGATGGCGACAGCAGCATCAATCGCATTACCACCAAGAGCAAACATTTTAGCCCCGGCATTGGAGGCACCTTCACCTTGAGTGGCGATAGCAAACTTTTGACCTTTGGCCTCATGTCCGGCGCGAGTTTGTCCTGGAGCAAGAGGAGCCTGCACGATTTCATTGGAGAATTGAGCGCAGCTCGCTAAAAACAATAGAGAAATAAGTATTTTCATACACTTGGCTCCGAATCTAAATTTTTGATTGGCATAATCCTAACAGAATCCTAATCCGAAAGCACACCCTGGTTTGATATGTATAACGCGAACCAAAATATAGCAGGAGACATCTCATGCGCTTAATCAGTGCCCTTTTACTTAGCCTACTAATGTTCTCAACTAGTGCCCAAGCTCTGACAAAAATTAATGGAGCAGGAGCTACGTTCCCATACCCTATTTACTCCAAATGGTTTTCTGAATATCAGAAAGTTAATAAAGATGTTCAGTTTAACTATCAATCCATTGGCTCTGGTGGAGGTATCAGACAAGTCTTAAAAGAAACTGTTGATTTTGGAGCTACCGATGCCCCCATGCTCGAAAAAGAGATGTCAAAGGCAAAGAGTCCAATCACTCATATTCCAACTGTCCTAGGCGCTGTAACAGTTGCATACAATTTGCCAGAAGTTTCTGGGGATTTAAAGCTTGATGCTAAGACCCTAGTTAATATTTTTCTTGGAACAATTACTAAGTGGAATCATAAAGATATCGCAAACCTAAATCCCGAGGCTAAGCTTCCTGCTAAAGATATTCTTCCGGTTTATCGCGCCGACGGTTCAGGTACGACTAATATTTTCACCGATTATATGTCCGCCGTATCAAAAGATTTCAAAGAAAAAGTTGGCGTCGGTAAAGCAGTCTCATGGCCTGTGGGAATTGGCGGTAAAGGTAATGAAGGTGTTACCAATATGGTGAAGCAAACTCCGGGAAGTATCGGTTATATCGAACTGGCTTATGCCTTAAACAATAATCTTAAAACTGTTGCGATCAAGAACCGTGCAGGTAAGTTTGTTAGTCCTACGATTGAAGGCATCAGCGCTTCAGCAGCAAAGGCCGACCTTGCATCACAAGGGTTTAAAGGATCAATCGTTAATGCTGATGGCGATGAGGCTTACCCGATTTCGGCTTTTACTTATATCTTACTGCCAACAAAGCCAGGTAATGCTCAACTTGAAGAAGTCAAAAAATTCTTAATCTGGGCCCTCACTGATGGCCAAAGTTTCACAAAAGAGCTGCACTACGCCCCTCTACCAAAGGCTTTAGCGGACCAGCTGCTAGAGGTTGTTAAAAGATAATGTTGCAAGAACAAACACTTCAAGTGAAGGTAAACAAAAGTTTTGCAAAGAAACTTTCGGGAGCCTTGGGCGATAAAGTCGCCAAGGTGTTGATGCAAACGGTGGCGCTTTTTATTTTGGCGCTACTTTTTCTTATGGTCTACCTTTTGTTCGAGATGTCTCTTGAAGCTATCAAAGAGTTCGGCTTTGGTTTTTTAGTCTCAACACAGTGGGACCCTATTATGGAAGAGTTTTCAGCTCTTCCCTTTTTTTATGGAACACTAGTTACCTCTATTTTGGCACTTTTAATCGCCGCTCCCATCAGCGTCATGGTGGCTATTTTTATCACAGATATTTTGCCTGCAAAACTTGGTCAAGTACTTGGTCTCTTTGTTGAAATGATTGCCGCCATCCCTTCAATCGTTTTTGGACTTTGGGGGCTTTTTTTTCTCGCACCTATTGTACGCGAGCAGATTACACCTTTACTTAAAAGCATATTAGGCTTTCTTCCACTATTTCAAGGCCCTAGTTTTGGAATTGGTGTTCTAACCGCATCAATTATTCTAGCAATTATGATTCTTCCAACAATTACATCTATTTCTCGCGAAGTGTTTAAAAGCGTTCCGCAACATCAAAAAGAAGCGGCACTCGCTCTTGGGGCCACTCGAGAAGAAATGATTAGACTAGCAGTTTTAAGGCCTTCATTTTCCGGTATTACAGGCGCAATCGTTTTGGGCTTTGGTCGCGCTTTAGGCGAAACGATGGCGGTGGCTATGGTTATTGGTAACTCTTCGAGAATAAGTGCCTCACTTTTTGCTCCAGGCGCTACGATGTCTTCCGTAATCGCTAATGAATACGCCGAAGCTAGTGCAGGACTTCATCTCTCTTCACTCTGCTATGTAGGACTTCTCCTCTTCTTAGTTACACTGGTCGTAAATTCAAGTGCTCGCTTTATTGTCTGGAAATTCTCGCCTCTAGCGAGAAGTGCCAGAAAGGATAAACGCGCGTGAATCAATTTAAGCTCAGAAAGCTTCGCAATAAGTTGTTTATCGCTTCACTCAGTATCGCTGCGATTGTATGCCTGACTCCTCTGATAATGGTCACGAGTTTCATGCTACAAAAAGGTGCTTCTTCACTAGATTTAGATTTTTTTACGAAGCTTCCTGTTCCTGTCGGAGAAACTGGTGGTGGTATGCTCCATGCCATCATCGGTACAGTTTATATGGTCACACTTGGAAGCCTGATCGCCGTTCCGCTTGGACTCATTGGTGGCATTTACCTGAGTGAGTATGGAAAAGGTGGCATCTCAAAAGCTTTAAGATTGGCCACAGATGTCATGACAGGAATACCTTCAATTATTATCGGAATATTCGCTTATATTCTCTTAGTCGTTCCGTTTAAAAGTTTTTCCGCCTTATCAGGTGCCGTCGCCCTGGCCATTATCATTTTACCCGTCGTTATTAGGTCTTCTGAGGAAATCTTAAAGCTAGTCCCGAAGCATATAAGGGAAGCGGGTCTTGCGCTTGGACTGCCTCGCTGGAAGGTTATTCTCTTTATTATCGTGCGCGGTAATTTAAGCGCGTTATTTACAGGTATTATGCTGGCCATCGCGCGGGCCAGCGGAGAGACCGCTCCCCTTCTGTTCACCGCTTTTGGCAATATGTATTTATCCTACTCTCCCATGGAGCCAATGGCTTCGCTCCCGGTACAAATTTACACATACGCCATCTCTCCTTTTGAAGACTGGCAACGACAATCTTGGGCCGGCGCCTTTGTACTCATCATTTTAGTTATTGGAGTCAATTTAGGCGCCCGTTTTCTTTTAAACCCAAAGGCCCTAAGAGATTTCTTTAGGCGGAGTTCTTCATGATGAACAAAAAGAATGTTTTGGAAGTTAAGAATCTACACGCATGGTTTGGAAAGTTTCATGCCGTCAAAGGTGTTTCCACTGACTATCCTGAAAAGAGTATTACCGCAATTATTGGCCCGTCTGGTTGTGGCAAAAGTACCTACCTACGCTGCCTCAATCGAATTCACGAGGAAGTTCCAGGCGCAAGGTCTTCAGGTCAAGCACTTTTGCTTGGACAAGATATTTTTGCGGCTGACGTTGACCCTGTTGAACTAAGACAGAATATTGGAATGGTATTTCAAAAACCTAATCCCTTTCCTGCACTTTCCATTTTTGAAAATGTAGTCATTGGGCTAAAGCTACAAGGCATAAAAAATAAAGCAAAGCTTTTAGAAACGGCCGAGAGATGTCTTAAAAAAGCGGCTCTTTGGGACGAAGTTAAAGATAAACTGCACCAACAAGGGACAAGCTTATCTGGCGGGCAACAACAGCGCCTGTGCATTGCGCGCGCATTAGCGGTTAATCCACCAGTACTCCTAATGGACGAGCCGACTAGTGCCCTTGACCCTATTGCTTCGGCGAAGATCGAAGAGCTTATGCAAGATCTAAAGGAAGATTTCACTGTTATTGTTGTAACTCACAATATGCAACAGGCTGCGCGAGTAGCCGATTATACAAGTTTTTTGATGCTCGGCGAGCTCGTCGAGCATGGTCCTTCTGAAATCATCTTTACCAATCCAAAACAAAGTAAGACTGAAGATTATATTACCGGGAGATTCGGATGAGCCTTTCAAGTGAAGAGCTGCGCGAAGAAATTATTAAGATGGGCGCTCTGGTAGAGAAGATTCTAACTCTCTCATTCGATAGAAAATCCTCTCTTGACGAAATTTTCCAAATCGAAAATGAAGTGAACCAGTACCATAAAACTATTGATGACAACGTTTTCAAGTATATTGCGCTTAAAACACCAATCGCAAGAGACCTAAGGATGGCCCTTTCGGTTATGAAGATTAACGCTGAACTCGAACGCATGGCAGACCAGGCAGTTAGCATCACTCACTGGAGTCAAAAGGTTAAAGGTCAGTACCCAATTATTAACACAATGATTCGTGAAGTCCTTCAAATGGTAAAAGCTGGTATCGATGCCTTTGTTGAAGCAGACGTCAGAAAAGCAACTGATGTTATCCAGCGAGATCAAAACATTAATGACCTTAACCGCGAAGTGATCAAGGTTTTTTTAGGCAGAATGCAAACAGCGGAAATCACTTTTGAGGAAGGCTTTTCAATCATACGTGTGGCCAAGAATCTAGAACGCATAGGAGATCTCACAACTAATATAGCTGAAGATATTATCTTTTTAGTTTCTGGTGATGATATTAGGCATGGTAAAGGCGAGAAAATTGCGCGAAAATATCTCAAAGGTGATGAGGTTTAGATGGCCAAAATATTTTTAGTTGAAGATGAAGAGCATATTTGTGACATCCTAAGCTTTCAGCTAAAGAAGGCGGAACACGAAGTTTTAGTCTATAAGAATGGACAAGAGGCTATTGAGGCTCTTCAAAGCTTTAGTTCTGCCAATTCAATTGATCTTTTTTTACTCGACCGTATGCTCCCAGGCGCTAATGGAGTCGATATTTGTCGCTTCATTCGAATGTATAAACCAACACAAATGACTCCCATTTTATTTTTAACAGCGCTTTCTAAACCCGAAGACATTGTTGCAGGTTTAGACGCTGGCGCTGATGACTATCTTACAAAGCCATTTGAGTCCCAAGTTTTATTGGCCCGGGTCCGATCTTTACTTAGACGCTCAACTCAGTCGCGTTTAAACCCAACGATGCAATCGCCCCAAGTACTTACCAATGGCTTAATTAAACTAGACACTAATCAATGCAAAGTCTGGATCGAAACCACAGAGATAGACCTCACCTTGTCTGAGTTCAAACTTTTAAATACGTTTATGGCCAATGCTGGCAAGGTTTTTACCCGTAACCAATTAGTTGAAGCTATCCAAGATGGACCCGTCCACGTTACAGATCGAACGATTGACACTCACATTTTTGGACTTCGAAAAAAGCTTGGAGAACAGGCGACACTAGTTGAGACGATTCGTGGGGTCGGCTACCGAGTACGTCTAAATGAATAATCTCTGGCATGCTCTAAGACTTAAAGTTATTCGCGGTACCTTGCTAGCGAACTTTTTATGGACACTTCTTTCACTAGCAATTGGTTATCTCATTATGCATATCGGTCTTGAAGACCGAATGAAAGATTATGTTCTGAAGGATTTGAAGGAAAACTTACATTTTATCGCTAGACCCTTTCAAAACCAAACCCAAGCAACCGTCGTTAACTGGTGCCACTCCATCGTGCAGTACCAAGGAAAGAGATTAACCGTTATTGATCAAGCAGGTGTCGTTCTTTGTGACAACTATGCTGATGTTGATGATCTCGTCAATCACTCAGATCGCCCGGAGTTTATTGATGCGATGGAAAAAGGAAGTGGTGAGTCTAACAGGTCAAGCTCCTCTATCGATAAACTTATGCTTTACGCCTCTATTCGATTAGAAGACTCCCAAACAAAGGAGCCCTTTGTTCTGCGAATCGCTTTAGCACAAGGAGAACTCTCCTATTACCTGTCAAAAATGCGCTCGCTCGTACTTAAAAATCTGATTGCCGTTTTACTGATACTCTCCACTATCTTTGTTTTTTCTTCACTTAGAGTTGGCAATCCTCTTCGACGTCTCGAGAAAAAACTATCTCGTTTTAACATTCAATCTAGTAAAAATATGGGAGCGATTCCCCAAAGTGAAGATGAATGGGAGAAGGTTGATCTAAGTGTCGATCGAATTTACCACGAACTTGAAAGTAAGATCGATGAAGTTGAAGCTTCAAATGATAAGATTACAACAATTGTAGACTCAATCGCCGATGGAGTTATTGCCATTGACAGCGATGAACAAGTCATTCTAACCAATCATAATTTTAAAAAAGTCATTGAACTTACTAGCGACATAGAGCTTCAAGGCAAGTCATTGATCGATATTATAAGGAATGTTGATATAAGATTTGCGCTTCAATCAGTTGTTAAAACTAAAAAACCTATCTCCACTCAAGTTTCTCTTGCCACAAAAACCTATCAACTACGAGTCTATCCTCTACTTCGCGAAATGGGTGCTGTTGCCATTTTTCATGATATTTCACAGGAGCAACTTGTTCAGCAGATGCGAGAAGACTTTGTAGCCAATGTCTCTCATGAAGTTAGAACTCCCTTAACTGCGCTTAAGGGTTATACTCAAATTTTAAGTGATCTCTCACCCACTGACTCAGATTCCTTTGCTGAGTATACAGATAAGATTGAGCGCAATGTTGATCGCTTAACTGCTCTTTTTCAAGATATTTTAAGTCTTTCTGTTCTTGAGTCGAGACAAGCTATTGCTAAAGAGAGTTTAAACAGTAGCGAAATTATCTTATCTGTTCTTTCTAATATCAAGATGAACTATGCCGAGAAAAATTTTATATTCACTGTTGATAATAAGGTTTCAACTATTCATGGAGACTGCATCTTAATTGAGCAGATATTAACAAACTTGCTTGATAACGCCTGTAAATACTCTCCAGCGACTAGCAATATTTCCATCAAGGTTTTTAAAGCAAGTGATAACAACATCATTCATATTATTGACCAAGGCCCAGGCATTCCTGAGGCTTCGCTAACTCGTGTCTTTGAGCGATTTTATCGCGTCGATGAATCAAGATCACGTGCTATTGGTGGTACAGGTCTAGGACTCGCGATCGTGAAACACGCAGTTCAAAAGCATAATGGAAAAGTCAGTGTGTGGAATAACGACGGCCAGGGAACAACATTTGAGATTTCTCTGCCTATTCCTAACCAATCAGCTTAAGAACGTTTTCCGGGGCAATATTAGTTTGCTTAAGCATTGTTGTCGCGGCGCCTTGAGTAATTTGCGCCTTAACTCTCTCAGCGGTTGAGTTAGCATAATCTGTATCTCTAATCTTCGATCTCGATGCCTGGATATTTTCATCCATAATTGAAAGGTTGTTTCCGGCAGAGTGAAGTCTCGTTTGAAAACTACCAAGGTAAGCGCGCCCTTTGGAAACCTTATCAATAAAAGTGTCTAATCTAGAGAGTGATGCTTGTGCGCTTCCTTTACTCGCGACACTGACGCCGCTGATAGATAAATTATTAAATGAGGATAAGACTTTTTTCATGTCATAAGACATTCGACTAGAATTAGCATCGCCATCAATGCCAACTTGTAAATCGTATTGATTGCTGCTTCCATCTAAAAGCTTGTTACCATTGAATTCTGTATTTTTGGTTATTCGCTTTACTTCATTTAAGAGCTGACTAAATTCGCCTTCGATATTTGCTCTATCAGAGTCATTATAAGTCTCGGTCGAGGACTGAATCGCAAGCTCTTTTAATCTTGCCCCAAGACTGTGAATTTCTCCAAGGCTTCCATCTGCAATTTGCAAGAGAGAGACACCATCATTGGTGTTTCGCGTTGCTTGCTGGAAGCTTCTTGAACGAGCGCGCATTGTTTCAGAGATGGCCAAACCGGATGGATCATAGGCAGCACGAGAAATGCGATCGCCAGACGATAGACGTACTGATTCGCGCTCCTCAATTTGTCTCGTCTCACTGATACGCCTTTGCGCGACCATGGACGGAATGTTGCTGCCAATTTTCAAAAACATTCCCTGTTTTAAAGATATTTCAACGCATCCTCTGCATTGACTCAGTCAACTTTTCGGCAAAAAACGCTGATTATGTAGTTTATTGGGCTGTAACCGAGGCAAGGACTCGGATAAGTTTCCCATGTTGCCAGAAACACAAGCATGATGGAGAATAGATTTTGAATTTAACTGCCTGGAGGCAACCCATGAGCCTATGGAATTATATCCAACAAGGCGGAGCAATTATGTACTTGCTCCTTTTACTCAACATTGTTGGATTTGCATTAATGATTGCAAAATTCTTTGTCCTAAAAAGAGAAAACCTACAAAGCGATCAAACGGCCGCAACTTTAAGCTCAAAAATTCCAACAGGTACTCCTGATAGCGTTCTTGAACTTGCCAAACAAGAGATTGCATCTCATGTCGCTCAAGTTGAAAGTGGAATTAACACCATTAAAATTATCGCCACCATCTCACCTCTACTTGGACTCTTGGGTACTGTTGTAGGGATCTTACTGGCTTTTCAAGTTATCTCTCAAAATGGACTTAATGATCCGGCCGATTTTGCAAAAGGAATATCACTTGCACTCATCACAACTGTCGGTGGACTAATTGTAGCTATTCCACATTTCATTGGTCATACATATTTAATTGGTGCTCTAGACCGTCTTGAAGGGCAACTTGAAAAGTCTGTTTTGGCAAAAGTACTTAAGTAGGTTTTTGTGAAGAAAAGATCTCGCGAACAATTAAGTTTTGAAATGACGCCACTGATTGACGTGGTCTTTCTCTTGATTATTTTCTTTATGGTCACTTCTGTCTTTAAAAAAGATGAACTTTCACTGTTGCTTGCACTTCCTAAAGCCTCTTCAGGTGAAGCGACAGAGTCAAAAGAGAAGTTATTTCTCAAGCTAGAACTGACAACACAAGAACTGGCAATTGCCGGAGAGAAAATCACTCTCGACGCACTCCCCGAGCGTTTATCGAATGTCTCAGATAAAGAACAGCCTGTAGAGCTTCGAGTTGATAAAGATGTACGCTATGAAAGAGTCGTCAACGTACTTGACGCACTCAAGGCAGCGCAACTTCAAAACATTAATTTAATTACTGAGAAATAATTAGTTGGTGTGCACTTCTTCTCTAAAAGGTCGCCACTTACCTTGCCAAACATTGAGTGCGCCTCTACGAAGTGTTCCCGATTTCTCGTGAACTTCGACTAAGCAATATGTTAGATTTTTTGCACTCTCATGAAGTCCAGCGTCCATTGAAGGGATTGGATTCCAGGTTCCTGTATTAAAATAATAGCGCCCTTCTGGAAACCTGCGCCATTCTTGCAAGTGAGTATGACCCATAATTACAGTGTGGAGATGACGTTTTTGCCTAAGAATCGCCTTGGCCTTCTTTTCGTATTTTGGGTAAATTGTAATTTGCTTAAGAATGGCCATGGATGTTTTGAAATTTCTATTTTGTCTCACGTAGGTATCAAAACTCGTTTGAATAATATAACGAATAACTTTCACTAATAGTCTGAAAAAGAAGGCCGTATCGTGCAAAAGACACCAAGTGATATAAGCAGACATCGGTCTTACTTTATCAATATGTGGTCTCTCTTTTTTAAGTAATGGCAAAACGCCGATGCAAAATAGGCTTCCCCATGGAAGGTTTAAAATTTTCTTGCCCTGTGGCCCATTTACAAAAAAATTCTTCGCTGACACGGTGTTAATCGCTTCAAAGCGATGTCCGTGCTCTACATGAACACCATTTTCATCGAGCTCATCAGCAAACTGCATATCTCGACCGGTTAGGCTTCGAAGTTTTTCTTGAGCCCCTTCAAAAGCAATTCCTGAGTCATGGTTTCCAATAATATAAGTGACTCTTTTATTTGGTGCTTGCATAAATTTTTCAAGTGCACGAAAAAAAACAGGATGTCCGCCCGCAATTGCATCAATTTGACGGCACGTTAGTTCATCATCAATGATATACGAAAAGACACCTTCAATATCAATTTGAATAAGGTTTAAAATATCGCCACCAAGAACAAGATGAACGGGTTCAAGATAGTTCGATTCTGTACTGTAGTATTCTAAGAATTCTTCAAAGCGATCATCCTCAAAGAAATCTTCAAGAATATTAAGCTGGCCGTTTTTTAGAAACTTGCCCTTTCCTAAATGTAAGTCGCTAACAACTAAATAAATCATGATTCAAAAAGTTCTCCGGCGTGACAAACTCGTCCGCGCCCTGATTCTTTTGCTTGATACATCATTCGATCAGCAATATCGAGAATATCATCTCTACTCTTTGCATCGAAAGGATAACCCGCCAAACCAATCGAAACAGATAAATGCATTGGTTTAGTTGAGTCTTTCCCAATATTAAAAGGATGATCTTTAATAGCCTTAAGCATTCTTCTTCCTACCATCGTGGCAACTTTATCATCAGCGGCCGGAAGAATTAAAACGTATTCATCCCCTCCGTAGCGATAAACCAGATCTGTCTCGCGAAGGGTTCGCTTCATTAATTTTGCAACTTCGACCAAGAGTCTAGTACCAACTAAGTGTCCATGACCATCATTCACTTTCTTGAAGTGGTCAATATCAATGAAAAGCACATAAAATGATTCACCATCGTTATTATGTCTTTCTATTGCATCATCTAAATCTTTATAAAGCTTTCTCTGGTTATAGAGTCCAGTAACATCATCGACATGAACCAGTGACTGAAGGCGTCTGACTTCTTTGTAGCGCTCCATATTATCAAAGCCGGAGCGTAGAAACTTTGAAAAATGTCCATGAAAGCGGCTTAAAGGTGAACCTGACTTCACTTCTACAAGAACGTAAAGTTCTTGAGCTCCTTCTTGTCCTAAGAGAAAGCAGTAGTACTCGCTACCCTCATGACACAAAGGTTTGTAGTCATCGTCTTTTTGTTCATTGAAGATCGCTTTACTTAAGATTTCTCTATCAATTTCATTTTTATCGATACGCGACTTATTCCAAACAATACGGCAATGATCAATCGACCAGTTTTCTTTCTCTCCAACAGGAAGAGAAAAAACGACAATAGGCTTTGCCTGACATTCTTTTTGAACAAAAGTGTCAACTGCTCTAAAGAATCCCTTCTCATCGTGAAAGTCACGAAAACCAGAGACAAATGTTAATAGTGTTTCGATCTCGTTCAAGCTAATGCCTTAAAGTTTTCGAGCTTTTTCAATTTGAGCTCTAGTCTCTTCGTCTAGGTCAATATCATCTTCCAAGAGTTTTATCGAACCTCTGAGAGTCTTCATCATTTTGCCTAGACGATCTTCCAATTTTTGTTTATCTTCGCGCGATTTTTGTTCACGAATTGTGGCATTTTCCATGTTGAATTCGAGGGAGTCAATTTTTCTTTTGAGCTCCAAGATCTTCATATCACGTGACTTTACTTGAGATTGAGTATCCATTGTCACCAGCTCAAGTTGGCTCTCAAGTTCTTTCTCTCTTTGCTTCACTTTATTAAAGTCGATTCTAATTTTTTGAGACAGGCGGTCAAATTCCTTTTGTAAGGTTTTGGCCTTCTCTTCAAAGAATGCTTTTCTTTCTTCAAGGACTCGTGTTCGATGTTTTGTCTCTTCACTTTCTTCAATATGGCGTTTTTTAAGAATGCTTATTTCGATACGAGATTCTTCAAGTTCAGCTTTGAGTGTGAGCTTATCTTGCTGCAAAATTCTTACGCTGCCCTTAAGATCGTCCATCTGTTCTATAAGTCCAGACCTCTCTTCTCGCAGTTGTTTAATCGTCGCTTGCAGTCGTAAAAGATCTGGTTGATCAAGAGAGCTTAGAACCTGTCCTTTTGGTAATGGCTCTTCTGCTGTCTTAGCTGCTCTAAAGTGTTCGCTTGTTGCACTTTCCTCTTGATCATAAGAAAACTCTTTAGGATCACTCATGGGAGCGATGGTCGTTGCCGCCGTTAACTCGTCATCGATATCATCATCACTGCTGACATCAAATGAAAGATCATCTTCATCGAGTTCCCCTCCATCATCTAAAGAGAAACCATCATCCTCGTCATCACTATTTTCTTCCAATAGAGAGTCTGTTGCAGTTGCTGTTGCATTATCGCTTACTGCAGAGAACTCTGCTAAGTCTTCTTCTTCTAGATTAAGACTATCTGCATCCAATTGTTGTGTTGTTGCTACAATGGTCGGATTAGTCTCCTCTCCAAGATCGAGTTCATCATCATCAGAAGCTTCGCTTTCCTCGCTAGCGCCTAAATCTAATTCGAAATCGTCTGCTTCATCTAGATCCATATCACTGCTAGCACTCACGGCTGCTTCTGCGCCCAGATCAAGATCCATATCTGTATCATCCCCAAGCTCTAAGTCATCTGCACCTAGGCTTATGGAGACGTCATCCTCATCATCACTTTCACTCGGACTCTCGAGCTCACTTGAACCAAACTCAAGCCCATCGCTTTCCTGTGAGTCATCTCCTAAATCGAGATCGCCATCTTCACCGCTATCAAACTCAAGTGCACCTTCTTCAAGTTCGGCTTCTTCATCGTCAAACTCTAAGTCAGTTTCATCAAGATCGAGATCATCATCACTAGACATTGCTACCTCTTCGGTGGATTCATCGCTTATGGCGGCCAATTCATCAGAGTCCAACTCAAACTCACCAGTGCCATCTTCAGGAGACAGTCCGGCCTTAAAGCCAGCGGTCATATCTTCGTCATTATTTCCGAAATCTACTTGCAGCGTAGGTATATCATCAACTTCATCGGCCATACCTAAACTACTATCAGGATTATAGTCATCTTCACCTAGATCGCTAAACTCATCAAAGCTCTGAGTATCTCCACTAGAAGCAGATCCAAAAACATCGTCAAATTTTGCTTGTATTTCTAGATTGAGCTCTGAGTCTAGCTCTGGATTTGCTTTAGCACTTGAGTGTTTATCAATCTCAGCTCGCACTTCTGGGTTAAAGGTAAACTCTTTAATCGCTGGTGCTTTGCCACCGATATCACTAAGCTCAACATCGTCTAGAGCACTTTCATCAGTATCATCTAATTGATGGTCAATCAGGTAATCAGATAATTCATAATCATTGAGCACGCCATTCACAATCTCAAGACTGAGTGGTTTTACGAGATATCCGTGGGCAGCAAATTTACCTTTTTGATGTTTTTTTAGGTCTTTAATTCGCATACCAGAAGAAAGAATCACTCTTCTCACATTTCCGTGGTCATAGAGCTCTTGATTAACTTGTTCGGCATGCTTTTTATCAAAGTCAAAGTCGATAAAGAAAAGACAGCGATCATCTTCGATTTCGGCCTCTAGCCCATCTAATGTGTCAGTCAAAATGACGTCTGCACCACTGATCATATCGACCAGCTCTTCAATCTCGCTATCTTGTGTGAAAAACACTAATTTCATAATAATTTCTGACCCTTATACATTATCTCAATGATATCAGATGGTTCAATTCAATCAACGCGCTGGAACATGGGACAATACTGCCTGGCTAAATGCATCTTCTAAGTTGCCCCACTAGGGCGGTCTGGATTACAATAGGTATAACAATTGTCGCTTCTTTTCAGACAGTTAACTCAATCGGAGATGGATTACCGATGCTAAGACTGACAAAAATGCTTGCCCTTTCTTCTTTACTCGCTTGGCCCATGGCCCAGGCAGCTGAAGTATTCCCTGCACCACTGCTGCAGCTTGATGATAAATTTTCACACCATGTACTCGTGGCGGAAAAATCAACTCATCAACTTCATCTTTTTCAAAATGATAATGGTCGACCAAAGTTAGTAAAAACTGTGCAAATGGCAACAGGTAAAAAAGCTGGCGATAAGATCTTTCAAGGTGATCACCGAACTCCCGAGGGTGTCTATCAGATGACTGAGTTTTTAACTCATGAGGATCTTATTAAAAGGCATGGCAAGGCTGGAGAAATTTACGGCGTTGGCGCTTTTGTGATGAATTACCCTAACCCCATTGATGAACGTGAAGGAAAAACTGGCGGCGGGATTTGGATTCATTCCACGAACGATGAAACAAGAATCGACAAAGGGCTTGATTCTCGTGGATGCGTCGTGACGGCCAATGTTGACCTTATTGAGCTTGCAAAATATATCGAGCTCAATCGCACTTCAGTCGTCGTGGTTCACAATCTCAGTTATCTAAAGTCAGATGCGTGGGAAAGTGAAAGAGCTAATATTGTGAAGACTGTTTCAACTTGGGCAACAGCTTGGCAATCAGAAGATCTTAAGACCTACCTCGATCAATACGACAGGAAGCAATTTTCTGATAAAATTCGCGGAAATTACAGCGCATTTTCCCAATACAAGAAAGCTGTTTTCTCTTCTCCAGGAACACCGGAAGTTAATCTTTCAAACATTTCGATCATGATGGCCAATGGCTACGCCGTTGCTACTTTCATTCAAGACTATAAGGCTTCTAATCTGGCCGACATTGGTAAAAAACTTTTGTATCTTAAGAAAAATGAGTATTACGAGTGGAAGATCGTCTCTGAAATTTGGACAAAAAATGGCATCGAGCCATCTGAAGAAGAACTTAATAAAGTTGCTTTTCAACCATCGATGAGATTTTTTAAAACTCTAAACCCAGAGCAAATCATGGAAATCATTCCAGCCAATGCAACTTCTGCGACTCAATCGGCAAGCAATTAATTTATGGCCAAAGCTCAGGGGCAAGATAAGCTCTCATTCATTCTTTATACGAAGCAATTAGCCCCTCGTTATTACGAGATCAGTAGGAACTACTTTAAGTTTCTAACTGTCGGCCTTCCCGTTATCACTTTCATTTGTATTGGTGGTCTGATCGCATTTGCAGTCTATTTTAAGCAACTCGAAGTCTTGGCCAAGCGCAAAGAGCCAGTTGTTATTAATAATCTGAGAGAAGACAATTTAGCCCTCACTAACAAGATAACAGAGCTCGACCAACTGAATAAGAGTCTTGAAAACAAGCTGGCTTCTCCTGTCCAAACAGATAGAGAATTTGGCACCTTATCACTTTTTAAGCAAATTCAAGGACAAAAAGACCTTTCTAAGTCACCCGCTCTTACTCTTGAAGAAGTTGAAGTTGTTCCTGTCGATAATGAGATTGCACTGAACTTTAAAATCGTTAATGCAACCAAGGACGGAGCAAGACAGGCAGGATACCTCTTTGTCATCATGAAGGCAGGAAACCAAGTCGCGCTTTACCCTGAAGACGCCTTTGAGCGCGATGAAATGCAGCTCTCTTTTAACAAAGGCGAATACTTTGCCACAAGTCGCTTTAGACCTGTGCGCGCCGTTTTCCCTAGGGTCAGTGGCACAAGAGAAGTATTATTTAAGATTGTTATTTTTTCTGCCACAGGTGATCTCGTTCAAAAGCAAATCGTTTCACAAACACTAGGAACTCCATGAGAGAGCATCGCGATGAAATGCAAGACAAGTCTTTTTCCTTCATTGGTAAAGGATGCGTGATCTCTGGAAAGTTTTCGCTCAAAGGAACAACTCATCTTGCCAGTCACCTTGAAGGTGAACTTATTATGGAAGATGATTCACGCCTAACGATCGAACCTGAAGGTTCTTTTGAAGGTCGACTTCAATCTCATGATGTTGAAATTTTTGGAAAGTTTGACGGAAACTTAATTTCTACCGGCACAGTCATTATTCATTCTTGTGCCAGTGTTTCGGGAGATCTTGAAGCTAGTCATTTAATCGTAAAGCCAGGTGCAACCGTCAATATTGAAGGCCGCACCCTTCATTAATTATAAGAAGTCCTTATAGCCAACAACTGTCACCTTACCTAACTCAGAGAGTTGTTTGGCCAGTGATTTATCGCCAAGAATAACAATAGTTTGCTTATTCCAATCAAAAATTTGGCCGCCCCATTTCGCCATTTCAGCCTGATCTACTTTAGATAGATAGTCCGGGAAGTCGAGGAAACGTTGATACTTAACGCCAACATGATCAAGGTAAATTAATTGCTGTAAAAAATCTGAACTTTTCTCAAATCTAAATGGATAACTCCCCATCAATCGACCTTTTGAAACAGCAAAAATATTATCTCTAACTTTGCCCTCTTTAAGCTCTAGTAATAGATCTCTAACAACTCCTAAGAGAGTCGCGGCCGACTCATTCTTAGTTGATGTTTGAATTGCCGCTCGGCCATAACTTTTTTGTCCCGCTGCAAACGCGCCGGCTGAATAAACCAGCCCTCGACTACTACGAAGCTCGCGCATAAGAAGTGAGGTAAACCCACCACCTAAATATGTAGAAAGCAGCTCGACCGCTTCTCTTGGTTGAACCAATTCTTCTGATAAAAATCTTCCGATACGAACTTGTGCCTGATTTGATCCAGGTACAGCGACTAGAAAAATCTCAGGAGCCTTACTTGAAAATTCTTTAGAGAAAGTTATTTCGCGCTTAAAGTTAGCTTCCTTTCCTTTCCAACCGCACTCATTATTCAATATTTCTTTGATTTTTAGAATTTGTTTGGGACCAGTTACATAGACACGTTTTGCAACATTCTTATTAAAGTATTCAAGCTTATCTTTTAAATGCGCTGAAGACAGTCTTGAAAGATCGCGAAGCTTGCCTTCGACCGGATAAGCATAAGGAGTTCCCGCCAAAGAAAGTTCTCGAAACGCTCTTGAAGCTAAACTCCCTGGGTCTGAAACCATATTTGTCAGTGCATCTTTAGCACGCTTAATCTCACGATCGACCTCTCTTTTAGGATAGGTCGTATCAGCGAACATATGGCACAGGCGTTTAAATGTTGGAATACTGTCTTTAACCAGGCCTGAGACATTATAAAGACTGTATTCATGAGTCACATAAGGGCCGTGAGAGACACCAAAGAACTCTAGGTGGTCGACGAGTTCTTTTTGCTTATAGCGATTGGTTCCCGTAGTGAGCAGACCAAGTGCTGCTTGAGACTCACCTTTTCGATTGGGATTGTCTGAGAGCGCGCCATCAGCAAAATAAACAGAAAGGTCATAAGTAGGAAAACGATCGTCTTCAACCCAAACGACTTCGAGTCCTTCCCAGTTAAGCTTATGTACTTTAGATGCAAGCTCTTTAGCGACAAGAGAAGTACTTAAAATGCTTGCAAATATTAATGTCGATAAAAATTTCATTAACGACTCCCCTTCTCTTCTTTGTGCTTATCCCAGATAGAAAGGAAAATCCCCTCTCCATTGATGAGAACTTCGTAGCAGGCCTTTTTCACTTCATCAGTCGTGATTGACTCATAAATTTCAACTTCCTTTTTATACTCTTGGTAATCTCCAAAAAGACTTTCTCGAAGCCCTACAAAGTGCGCTGCTCCAGCATTGGTTTTAAGCGATTGAAAGAAGCTAATCAAATATTGGTTTTTAGTTTTTTGAACTGTTCGCTCAGTAATGGCATCTTCGCACATCTTTCCTTTTATTAAATTCTGTAAACCCGACTTAAATTTAGAAAGGTTTTGACCTCTGGCCAGCTCCCCTCCAAAGAAGAAAACGCCATTGTGCTGAAGCGTATAGTTTGCGGCGTAAACTGAAGAAAGCTGAGCTCTTCTACCTTTAACCAAGCTTTGGTTTAACCACGAGCTCTCACCGTCACCAAGCACTGACGATAAAATATCCATGACGTAAGAGGCGCGCTCTCCAACAGGCAAGCCTTGGAAGGCATACATAAAGAGTGGTGTTGGACTTGTGCCATTAAGTTTTATGTCATCGGCAATTTTTTTAGATTTAAATTCGTAACGAGACCTGGCATCTGTTTGCTTTTTGAAATCGACTAACTCACTTGACTCAGACAGATCCCCGAAATTTGACTTCACTAATGAATAGACTTCATCGGCATCTACGTCTCCAGCAATAACAATCACCATATTATTGGGAACATAAAAGCGATCATGGAAGGCGCGAAGATTATCAGGGGTCAGTGCCTCAAGATCTTTCACTTCCCCAATGACAGAACCACCATAGGGCGTCCCCTTGAATACTTCCTGCATCATACGAAGATAGAGCTTCCCATCAGGTGAGTTTTCATAGCGCATCTTTCTCTCTTCAAAGACCACTTGACGCTCTTTTTCGACCAGCTCAGGCACAAGTAAAAGGCCTCTGACTCGATCCGCTTCCATCTCAATCATTTCTTCCAAATGGGCCGAAGGCAGGGATTCGTAGTAAACAGTCATATCAAAATTCGTGTAAGCATTCGTACTGCCACCAAACTTTTCAATTGTTGAATCAAAGACTTCAGGCGGATAGTTCTTCGAGCCTCTGAACATCATATGCTCAAGAAAATGTGTAGCCCCTGTTGTCCCTGGAGATTCATGCCTACCGCCGACTTCATAGAACGTATAATAGGACATAATCGGCAGGGTTTGATTCTCTAAAACGAGTAGCCTAATACCATTGGATAGCTCCCATTTCTTAACTTCTAATTTGATCGTTGGTCTTTCCTCGCCGTCCAATGTCGGCTTTTTTTCGACTTGAGCACAAGAAAATACGATGAGTCCAATAATGAGCAAGAGCAGGTGATAAGACCGAACCATGAAGTCTCCAATTCAAGAATATCGACCAGATTAGAGGTCTTTAGATCAAACTTCAACTTATGGAAATTTAAACCTTTCGCGCTGCAAAATAGCGATGTAAATTCCCTTCACACAACGGGTGGAAAATGATTAAAGTCTCCCCATAAAATACCTTGAACTCAGGAGCCACCATGAAAATTGGAGTGCCAAAGGAAATTAAAATTAAAGAGAGCCGCGTTGGTCTTGTACCAGGTGGTGTTCGTCAACTCGTGATCGATGGTCACCAAGTCTTCGTAGAAACGAATGCTGGTGCAGGTATCGGTATTAGTGACGATGATTATATTCAAGCGGGAGCACAGATTCTTCCTTCACTGGAAGCTGTCTTTGAGACGGCCGAGATGATTGTCAAAGTTAAGGAGCCTCAGCCGCGCGAGATCGCCTTACTTCGTCCACATCATTTACTTTATACTTACCTGCATCTGGCCGCTGATACAGAGCTAACAACAGGTTTGATGGAAAGTGGTGCAACTTGTGTGGCCTATGAAACCATTCAATTACCCAACGGTTCTCTTCCACTTCTCGTTCCTATGTCCGAAGTAGCAGGAAGAATGTCGACTCAAGTAGGGGCAAGTTACCTGCAAATTGATCACGGTGGTAAAGGTGTGCTTCTTGGAGGCGTTCCCGGTACTCGTCGTGCCCGCGTTACTGTTATTGGCTGTGGTATTGCCGGAACCAATGCCATTAAAATGGCCATGGGTATGGGAGCCGATGTGACAGCGATTGATCGCAGCACGCGTCGCCTTGCTGAACTCGATGATCTTTTTGACAACCGCATCACAACTCTTTATTCCAATATGCAAAATATTGAAGAGGCCGTACTACGCTCAGACTTAGTCATCGGCGCAGTTCTTATCGCTGGTGCTAAAGCTCCAAAGCTTGTGACACGCGAGATGATCTCTAAAATGGAAAAAGGTTCAGTCGTGGTTGATATCGCCGTTGACCAAGGTGGCTGTATTGAAACCTGTAAGCCAACCACACATGAAAACCCAACATTTGAAGTCGATGGTGTTGTTCATTACTGCGTGGCCAATATGCCTGGTGCAGTAGCGAGAACATCTACTTATGCACTCACCAACGTAACGCTTGAGTATGCTAGAGCACTAGCTAATCTTGGAACTGAAGAGGCTGCTCGTCGCGATCCGGCCCTCAAACTTGGGGTTAATATCTTCAAAGGCAAACTTGTTTATGAACAAGTCGCCAATGACCTAGAACTTCCGTACACACCACTCGGTTTTTAAAAAACTCTGGCTCTCCCACTCGATCATGCTAAAATAAAGCTGTTGAATCATTGGGAGAGCATTTTTGACTGGTAAAAAACTCATCGACACGATCTTAATTGGCTTAATGGTACTAGCGACCTTGGCCACCGTTGGTGTCTTCGTCTACACACAGATTCTTTACGAGCGCCCTCTTCCAAATCCTGAAGCTGAAAGAGCTAAGATGGTGGAACAAGCCAAAGAACAGCTTTTTCCTAACTCCTACAAGCTCGATAAGCTTATTATTAATCTCCCCACAAAATCGAGTCGCTTGAGATTTTTAGATGTTCAGGCTTATTTAGTTCCATTTAATTCAGACGCGACAGACTCTTTTGATAAGAAGAAAGCCACGATTCAAGACATCTTCATTGAAGTGGCTTCGGCGATTGAACCCAACGAACTTGGGACTATATCTGGTAAAATTTTATTAGAGAGCAGACTCAAAAAAAGAATTAACGAACTGTTTGCAAAGCCGTTAGTGAAGAATATTCAGTTTACCGACTTCGTCATCCAATAAAAAAGCCCCAATAAATGGGGCTTGATATTCAAAATCTAAATTTTTAAAAACTATTTATTTTCATCAGTATAAGCAGCATTGGCCGTGCTATCTTCTAGTTTTGCAGTGTAGTCTTCAAGTTGCTTCTTAGTCAGTTTACCTTGCTCAACTAGTTTATCGCGAAGGCGTACGTCTAATTGCTTATCTTCTAATGCATCACTTAGCTTCATTCTAGACCTCATCATCATGGCGCTTAACGGAATTGTGTAACTGCACGAAATTAGCCAAGAACTCATGCTATGACAAGGGGTTCTCGAATATTCAACGACTTAAACTAAGTGACCCACAAAAATTATTGGCAAAACCGACTGTTTCGAACCGGAAAAGCCTGCCTTAAGCCTACGAAATCACTTAGATTACAAAAGATCCTAAATGTTTATCGATGTGGCGTCGATAATGACGGTATGAAGTCTAAAGTATTTAAGACAATTCTCGTTTCTAGCATCATCCTACTTACAGGCTGTATGCCCGATAGTTTGACCAAGTTCAAACAAGAAACCAAACCACAAAAATCAGTGTCTGGCGGAACAACAACTCAGGATACAGCCCCAAGTGCGCTGTCATATTCCAAGTCCACTTACCAATTTACAGTATCTAACCCGATTGTCGCCCAAAGCCCAACCGTCACAGGAGAAGTTGTCTCCTATTCAATAAGTCCTGCCCTACCGGCCGGCCTTGCTCTTGATACGACCACGGGCCGCCTCTATGGAACGCCGACAGTATTTGCAGCTGCTACCAATCACGTTATCACCGCAACTAATACCGCTGGCTCGACGACAGCGACTATTAATATCTCGGCTTTCAATCAGCCTGCAGGTCTAAAGTATAATCTTCAAGCCCGCTCCATTATCACCATGTCTTCTGCTAGTGCACTTAGTGTTGGTGGCAGCTTTACCACCGCTACTGGCGTTGGCGTAGTTAAGCAATTGGCCGGTAACGTTGCAGAGGTTGAAGTTAGTAGTGGTTACTTTGTTCTTGGTCAGACGGTCACTGAAACAACAGTTCAAACCATCGATGAACTCGATTATAAAAATGCTGTTCAGATTTTCCCTGTTAACTCGGCCAATATAGTAAACTTTACAGTTGGTGGATTTGTTTCAAGTCCAGCTTCTCAAGGATCATCCCTAGGAATCGTTAAGCAACTGCTATCAGACAGTATCGTAGTTGATATTGTTCGTGGCACTTTTGCTCCAACGGAAACTCTCGATAACGTTGCGACTTATGCTGCCACTGATATGACAGTTGATAAAGTCAACTATGTACTTGAAAATGGCGACAGTATTGATCTTAGACCGACGATCACCGCTGGTGAATCAATCAGTTATGCTTTAGCCTCTGGGGCGCTACCAAGTGGCTTCACAACGTTCACGGATTCAAGTGGTTATATTATCGGTACATATTCCACTTCTGCGACAACTCAAGTAACGGTTGAAGCGACTAACCCAGTTGGCTCAGTGTCCTCTACATTTACAATGGGACCACTCATTGCAACTCCACAATACTTAAGTGTTACTCAAAATGTTGTCTTAAAAGTTTTAGATACTTCATCTTTTGAATACGGCAAAAAAGTAACAACACCAGACTCCGATCTTGGACAAGTGCTTCAGGTTATTGACGGTGAATATCTCTACGTGAGAGTACTTGGCGGAAGCTTTGAAAAAGATGAGTCACTTGATAATTCTATTCCCTTTGGTGGTGAAAAGACTAGCGTTCTCGATGTAAAGCACGTGTCTGTAGTTCTTGAAGTACCAGATGGTGGAGCTACTAATTTCTTAAGAGATGGGTATATTTCATCAAACACTGGCGGTCGAGGAATCGTTTCACATATTTTTGCAGATGGAGCCAATCCAGACAAAATTTTTGTTCGCCATAGTGTTGCTGGCTTTGCAGCCGACTCGGTGACTCCCGTTCAAATTGATAACACAACCACCTTTGCAGCGGCTGAGACAACTATTTCGAGAGTAAGATCAAACAATCTCGAAATATTCTTAACCTCAGTTGCATCGTTTTCAAAAGGCATTGCTGTTACCTATGAAAGTGGTACAACTTATGCTTCTGGTTGGGTCCACGATACGAGCACTCCCTCTAACTCTATGACTATTAGAGTTAGTCGCGAAGGCTTCCACTACGACGTAGGTCCAGATAACGTTAACCCGTTCGTAGCCACTGAGTCCCCAGTTAGCTCTTATAGAGCTGATAATACGATCTACTTAAGAACTGGAGAAGCAACTCGCTTAAACACGACTTTGCTTGCCGGTAATGATATTGAGTTTACCGTTGTTCCTGACCTCCCGCCTGGGATCTCTCTAGATTCAGAAACAGGTGTTATCTCTGGTACACCAGAACAGTCTTCAGTTAAAAAATCTTATACCTTAAGCGCTACTAATACAGTTGGTGGCGTCCCACAAATCACAAATTTTAGTTTTAATATTAAAGTTTACGACGTCTTCAGTCTTGCTAATATCACGCCGAATGCGACAAGCTACGTTCTTCATAAGGCTGGCAAAGGCAATGAAATTGCCGATTGCTTGGTCACACAAGAACAAGTCGCCAGTTCAAATCAATCACAAAAAGATATCACCTGTATGATGGAAGGTGGAGAGCTAGACCTTTATCAGCTTGGTCTTGGGGCTCGTGTGTTTTCTTCAAAAGGTATGTGTAAGTACGTCTCGACTCGTCCTTATGGATTCTGGAAGTATCCTTATAAGAAAACAACAACTAACAACGTTAAGCTTGTAGTCAATGGCTCTTGTTCCGCTGGTGTAAGAACACAGTCTAATACAGATGGCAGTAGCTTTAGATGTCACTCGGATTATAGTGCTGACTCTTCATTTTTAGGTGGTCCTAATTGTGATGATGGTCGCTATACAGAGGTTACTATTAACTACAATGATGACACCACGCCAAATCCAGATGGAACTTGTGACTCGTTTACTGTTACGAGTAATATAAGAGATTGTGGTGGACAAAAGTATGCTTGTTATGGCGGATCACAGAAAGAGGAATTCTCTGAAGGTCAGCTTGCTGCTGGTATTCGCTCAACCATCTTTAATGCAACCGAAGGTGCTGCCGTCGAATACACGATCACCTCCCCTCTCAATCAAGGCTTAATTACCAACCGCAACCTTGTGAACTACACTGCAAACAACTCTTGCACGGATGCCGATGGTTATAATCCAAATAATACAAACTGGCGTGCCTATGCAGATCAGTTTGTGAGTAGAACTTTATCAGGAACAATCAGTTCAGGCGCAACCTACTCGTCAACTGTTACTGGTGTAGGCACACTTTTTACCGAAGAACTTATAAACGGTGACAGTATTAATGTTGGTGGTCAATCTTATGTAATCTTATCCATTACTGATGATACTAACCTAATTTTAGCCAACCCAATTAATACGACATTTGCAGGTCAAACATACACACTGTCAGCTTACAATAGCCCGTTAACTGCAGGTGCTGAACCATTCTACGAGTTCGCCTGTCTTGATGCTGCCTACGATACCATTGCAAGAATTAGAATGCTGGTAAGAGAATGGGATAGAGACTTTAAAATTACAGACTCTATTGATCGTTTGCAAATACCACTATCAGGTACCGTCGCAACGACTGCAGCCTCTACCACTGCGACTGGAGCCGGAACAAGCTTTGACACAGAAGTGATTTCAGAGCGAATGATTAAAATTGGGACAGAAGTAAGTACTGTTGATAGTGTGACAAATGCCACAGCACTAGAACTCTATCTTAACTCTACTTTAACTCAAGCAGGAGCGACAGCTTATATTCGTCCTCCGCTTAGTGATGCCGGTGATGCTACAGACTTATTTGGTAATCCTTGGAACAACAGAAGTGATTGGGATGATCGTAGATCAAACTATCACCCCTCTCTAAATGGTTGTTCAGTCGGTACTCCGACTCAAACTAATTCCAGTGGAGCTAGTTTACTTAGGCTTTTTGATTACCGATTTATGTACGACGGCCTTTAAGAGTTAGCTCTCAATGCCAATACTTAGGAGGATGATTTTTATCATCCTCTTTTTTTTCGTCTTCCACTAAACTCAGATGTGCCTTACCTTTCTTCTTTTCCATTTTGAAAGAAAAGCTAGAGCTCTTATTTCCTTTTTTTGAGCCCGCTTTAGTAAACCAAATCAACATGCCAAAGCCCCCTGCCATGGCCGCGAGGTGTCCCCAAGCAAGCGCCCCCATCGGCGAGAAAAATCCGGTATACAATTCCATACCGACTAATAGGGCACAAAACCACTTGGCCTTCATTGGAAAGATCATCATGAACATAAAGGTTCGATCGGGATATAAAATGCCATAGGCGACACAAAGGGCAGCTCCGATTCCCTGCAAACCCGAAAGTGGAAAACTACTAACCGCAGTGTGAGATAAAAACGTGAGTCCAATTAAGACATAAACGATACCGGCCGTGAGCGTGGCCGCGCCAATAAACTGCAGGTAGCGTTTTCTCCCCCACTGAGTTTCAAGTTCACTGCCCAAAAACCAAAGCAACAATCCGTTAAAAATCACTGCTAATAATTGTTTTTCAACCAGAGGATAAGTCACTAATTGGAAGACTAGACCATCGCCCAGTCCCTTGGCCGATAAACCTAAGATTGAGGTAAGGCTAAAACCTGCGCCTCGACTTAGTAGACTCTCCAATAAAAAGAGTACACCGGTTGTGATCATTAAAATCTTATTGGTTTTACTTAAGGTTGGCATTTGCATCTGAACTTGATTCATTTGTGACCTTCAATCTTCTGTGAAATTTCTACTAGTACTCCCCCAGTAGACTTTGGATGAATGAAATTGACCAGACAGTTTCCTGCACCGACCTTGGCCTTTTCATACAATAATTTAAAGCCGTTTTGTTTTAACTCGCTCGCCTTCGCCTCAACATCTTTAACTCTAAAGCATAAATGATGAAGACCTGGGCCGCGCTTCTTAATGCTTTGATGAATTGGTCCGTCCTCTCCATACGGTTCAAGAAGTTCAATATGTGCGCGCTCATCAACGTGAGCAAAAGCCGTAGTAACGGCCTGTTCTTCGACCACTTCCCGTTTGTCATCAAAGCTTAAACCTAGCGCCTCATAGATCTTCACACTTTGCTCTAAGTTTTCAACCGAGATAGCGATATGATCGAGATGGCATTCGCGGAGAAGTTCTTTTAATTTCGTATTCACATTGAATCCTTCGTCTTCAATTAGGTAATGACAATTCATGCAAGGTTTTTTTAAACCACGCTGCTTCATCAGCCTTTTCCATTTTATCCAGCACGCCTGGAAGCTCACGCTTCATCGTGGCGAGATCTTCCGCCGCAGTTTTTTGCAGGACATCCTTGAAAAAGTTGGCGTCCATTCGTTTCATCTCATTGAGTTGTGAAGAGATAGTGGCCTCGTCGCTTTTAAGGCGTTCTAAGGCCTGTAGCTCGTGCTTTGAGAATAAAGGCACGCTAGCGCACCAAGCGCTAGTTGAGACTATTAAAATGGGGATGAGGGCCGATTTAAGCATAGCCCAAGGATTGTACCCTAAAGGCAGAAGATTGAAAGCTACTCTTTCGTCTTATCAGCTAGTTAGAAGCCAGTTGGTGGATCTACAGCGCCAGTGCAGTCTGGATTCTCAGGGTCAAACTGAGGTGGAGTTGGAGGAACAGGTGCGACACATTTACGATTGACGCAGTCACCGAAGGTGGGAACGTTATAGCATCGAAGGGCACATAATTGCTGACCTTCGGGAGTCGTACCAGTTTTTACCTTGAAACATGTTGGAATATTCTCTTTACGACACCATTCTTTGGCCACGCAGGCTTGGCCCGGTGATTTTCCACAAAGAACTTGTTGATCTTCAGAGTTCACGTGAACTGAACAAGTATTAGTACTTTGATTACAACAAAATGATGCACATTCGTAATCGGAAGAACAAACCTGACCAGTCGCCAAGTTACCAATGACATCTACTTCTTCAATACATTGAGATACAATCTCTTTTGACCAACATCTAGAATTGAAGCAACACTCATCACCGCCACAGGCGCTCGAGTTAGTACAAGAGTTGAGTGAAGAATAGAGAACTTCTCTGCCATCAAAGTTCTTTGTACTTGCTCGGCCAAGCTGAAGCTTAACTTTCGTACTCGTATTAAGAACAATGTCTTGGCCACTTTTATCTGTTGCGATAATTTCAATGGTCGCGCCCACATTACATGAGGCAATGGTTTCGTTAGCAAAAGCATCGTAAGTCGATACACGCTTATTACAACCATCCATCCAATCAGTATCACCAGCAGCGACTAAGCCACCATTAACCAGTGTGCGCGGCTCAAACGGAAGCGCTGAAGAAAAATGTTCTACGCCACCTTGTAAACTCATCTGTGTTGCGCGCGGGAAAAGAAAACTATTATAACCCTGGGATGCAACTCCTGGAGTAAAGCTGGTTTGGAAGATACCTTTTGCTTTTGTTGTTGAGTTCACGGCAGAAAAAAGGGCATCGCCAGAGATATGCCAAGTTGATTGGGCCAAGACTCTAAAGGGACCTTCATAGCGGTGATTCGTCACAATTGTATCGCCGTAAACCACTCCACCAAGAACTGGTGTAATTCCTAGTACAGAGGAAAGATTGGCGGGATCATTATTATCGGGCAAACAGCGCTTCATTTTCTCAGTTTGTGAATTGGCAGCGTATCCCCCACCTAGAACGTCAATTTGAGGCTCTTTTGGATTGATACGAATATTAGTGGTGTTATTAACTAATCCACCATCGAGAACTTTGGCATAGGCATACAGACATGTTTCACCAGCAGCGTCACAGGCAGTATTTGAAGCCGTGGCCGCAAAAGTTGGGTCGTGCTCAAGCTTTAATCCACGACAATAAAGACCGCCATCAAGTGGGTCTTGCACAGGCTCTTTGGTCTCAGCAAGATTTCCATCATCATAGTAGTTATTGTAATCGTAGAGATCATAAATTAAGCGGATATTCTCAAATGGTCTCGAGCTTAGATTCAAAGCGAGAACTTCAATATCAGTTTGAGGTGTAATCCCCTCACCGCGAACAATCACGGCAGGAACAGTTACCGGTTCCATCTCACGGCCAAACTTAAAGCGCACTTTGATTAAACGATTTGAAAGCGACGTGACGTTAAGTCCAGAAAGGTAAAGGTAGCCATTATAATTTTTAGGAATGGTTACTTTTGTTTTATAGTTTCCAGTTTCGGGATCAATAATATGGCGAAGTTCAACTTTGCCACTATCAGTAATTGTATCGAGTAAACTACCATCGAGTGTGCCATCACCTGGGCCAGCGCCAGAACCGCCACCACCATTGCCATCGCCGCCTGTATTAATTGATCCGCCAGCAAGCCCCTTTCTAGAAGCGCGCGGTGATTCAGGCATACAACTTGTCAAAAGCAAGCTTGTAAAAACGAGAATGGTAGTAAGTTTAAACATCTTCATCCATATGCCTTATCGGAAAAAGAGCCTAACTTCTTAGAAGTTAAGAGCTTCTTCTATTATGACCGGCAAATATGGAGCAGCTGAGTGGAATCTGAGAAGATACACAAAAAGACTATAAAAACAATACCTTACATTTACTTTTGGCTTCTGGGACTAATATATTATTCGAATTGATTGCCAAAAGTATGGGCCAAAGTGAGTCAACTACTCGTCTATTTGCTCAAAAGTGCCGCGCTCGCGATTTTTACGCACTCCCGGCACCTTAAAAATACGGCCGTGAAAAGACAGAAAAACACCCGGCGCAAGAAGCTTACACGAGCAAAGGGCCTCAGTGACGTTTTGGAGCGCGTCCGAATCTTCAAAGCCAAGCGGCTTCATGGCACCGGTGAAAACAACGGGTACGGGAATGGGTAAAGACTCGAACTCACTAAAACAACGTTCGGCCGACACCGCCATGGTATCGGTTCCATGCAGGACCACGATGGGGGCATTCTTCTCAAATTGCGATTTAATAAAATGCATAAGCAGCGCACGATCATCATCGGTCATAAAAAGTGAGTCTTTACTCATAACCGAAAAAACCTGCAAATTGGTATAAGGCAGACGAAGACGCGACATGATGCGCGCCTTAATAATGGACTCGCGATTTGCTAGTGAACCATCCGATTCGTCATAAGTTTTTTCGATCGTGCCACCGGTGGTGATAACGACAATATCTTGCATACGATTATTGCTCATGCGCGGCATCCTAGCGCAATTTTGTAACCTTGACACTGGCTATTTCGCGCCCATCTTATAGAAGCACTGCAGCTAAAAGGAGTCTATTGTGAGTGAACGTACTGGTAATATTTCGGTTCAAACCGCCGACATCTTCCCCATCATTAAAAAATGGCTATATTCAGAACACGATATCTTTTTGCGTGAACTGGTCGCTAATGCCACAGACGCTATTACTAAGCGCTCGACCCACGCTAGATTAGAAAATAAAGAAATGCCCACGGGTGAAATTAGAGTCACTGTAGATCCCAAAGCGAAAACTCTCACCATTACAGATAACGGGATTGGTATGAGTGAAGCCGAAGTTGAAAAATACTTGGCCCAGCTGGCTTTTTCTGGTGCCGAAGAATTCGTCAAAAACATGAAAGATCAAGGTGCTGATTCTGGAAAAGATATCATTGGTAAATTTGGCCTAGGTTTTTATTCTGCCTTCATGGTGGCGACAAAAGTTGAAGTTGAAACTCTTTCAATGAAAGACGGATCAAAGCCCACCAAATGGACTTGCCTAGGTGACCCGACTTATACCTTCGAAGCCTCTACAAAAAATGATGTTGGAACCAGCATCACGCTTCACCTTGCCGAGGACTCTCAAGAATTCCTAGGCAAGTTTAAAGTCAATGAAACACTAAGAAAGTTTTGTGATTTCATGCCCTACCCCATCTCGGTAAAAGAAGTTACTGAGAAAGACGAAGATAACGTTACTGTCATCAACGATACTCAACCACTTTGGCGTCGTGATCCGAGCGAACTCAAAGACGAAGACTATCTTGGATTCTTTAAGAAGATGTTTCCTATGGATAAGGAACCACTTTTTTGGATTCATTTGAAAGTCGACCATCCGTTTACTTTGGAAGGGATTCTTTACTTCCCTAAGTTTAATCCTATGCGTCCTATGAATGAACGCAGTATTCGCCTTTACGCCAAACAAGTCTTTGTTTCTGATGATGTAAAAAATGTTATTCCTGATTTCTTGTCCCTACTCAAAGGTGCGATTGATTCAAGCGATATTCCATTAAACGTTTCAAGATCATCTCTACAAGGTGACCCAAACGTTACCCGCATCAGTAATTATGTCACCAAAAAAGTGGCTGAGGCCCTTAAGAAACTTTATAAAAATGATCGCACCAAATACGAAGCTATTTGGGATGATATTGGTATGTTCATCAAGTACGGCTGTATCTCCGACCCAAAATTTGATGAGGCTATGCGCTCCATGGTGCTGTTTAAGAACTCTGATAAAAAACACGTGACACTCGAGGAGTATAGAGAAAGCTTTCCTAAGGAAATGAAAGACAAGCTAGCAGATAAGATCGTTTACTTTGAAAAAGATAAGGGTGATCGCTCGCTTCGCACACAACTTCTCTTGCAAGGTATTCACACTATTGAAACCGATGATCATATCGATCCACATTTCATGCAACATGCTGAAACAAAGAAGCTGGGTGATCGCGGCTTTGAATTCGTCGCTTCCGATGCCGTCGTCTCAGATCTTTTAGGCAGTGAAGCCACTGGCCCAGAAGACATTAAGGTTAAAGAAATTTTTGAAAAAGTCCTCAATGCCAATGCGGCAGAGACAGACAAACAAGAAGTTGAAATTCAAAAGCTCAAATCAGAAGGCTCACCGGCCTGGTTTAAAGTCGACGAGCAAATGAAGCGTTTTAGTAAAATGGCGCAAAGTATGGGTAACGATCATACTTTCCCACTTAAAAAGACCTTGGTCATTAATCCGGCCAACCCGCTCATTCAAAATGCTCTCAGACTCCATGAGCGCGGGGACCGTGAAGAGCTAGTCGAAAAGATTTGTCGCCACGTTGAAGACTTGGCGTGTATCTCTTCTGAGGGACTCAAGAATGATGAACGCGACTTGTTTGTCACTCGCTCGCAGTCGCTAATTCAAGAACTTACAAATATGGCACTTTAAGTTGCCGCTTTAGACCGAATCAAACTTAGGGCCCTCATTGATTATTCATCAGTTAGGGCCTTATTAGTTCTCAATAAACATTCCTGATAAAATGTGATGAAACCTTCATCTTTTCTGTAGCCGGGATGTACTTATGCAAGACTCAGATTTAAAAACACAATATCTAGAACTTTTGCAAAGTGCCTACCTCGAATGTGTCCATGAATTTGGAAAGTTCTTAGATGTCGATATTTATCAAGATCAGATCAAAAGCATAAGAATACGAGCGGAGTCTCACGGCATAGAGCCCGAAGCCTTTGATGAGTGGGCCCATGAAACCTTGCAAGGAGCACATAGGCCACAACGCACTTGGCGCAAAGTAAGCTGACTTACCTTGCACCAAGAACATAAAGCTTAGTTTCTGGGGGAAAGAAGCTTACATTGCTGCTGCGTTATCATTTTTAGTAGGCATACGAACGACATTTGAATTCACGATTTCAAGCCCATGAGTGTGAGAGCGTTTTGAGTAAGGGATATGTCCTTCTTCTCTCTCCTGTGCTTCTTTACAGTCAATACAATGAGTCGCTGTAGGACGAGCTTCAAGCCTCGTTTCATCAATTTCACAGCCACACTCAGCGCAATCTCCAAATGTTCCATTTGCGATACGGTAAAGAGCTTCATCAATTTTTTTCATATAAAAGCGGTTTCTTCCTTGAAGCTTTAGCAGCAACTCGCGGTCGCGCTCACGGCTTGAAAGATCGACATCGTCGCCACCTTTACTCGACCAGACCAACTCTCCACCAACTTCAATTGCGTTGGCCGCATGATGGTTCTTGATGCTGTTGAACAAATTCTTGAACGTTTCTAGTTGAGTCTTTTCCATGATTCCTCCAAATAACTTTCGGCTCCTGCCAAAATTTGTTTTCCTTTCGGGTCTTGGTGACTCTCATCCTAAAAGTCAGTTTGGACATCCTGTCCTCACCCCCAAATCCGTGGAGGCGTCCGATGCCAATACATAAAGCCAGAATCGTGCCAAGTTTTTGGAATGTGAAAACAGAGAGTTATAGAGGGATTGGAGTCAGCACTTTGACCCTGGATGGACAAAATGCCCCTGAATCAAAGAACGCTTATTTGAGACTGTGGTGCAAAAAGGTCACTTTGAAAGAATGATCGAGCGAAGTAAAAACGCTTACCTTTAAAGTTTCAAAACTTTGATCTTCAAAAGATTGGCAGCGAGTATAGTAAGACTGACCTACTAGTGCAGAAAAATCAGCAATAGCAGCTGCATAAGGAAGTTCGTCATCAGGAAAGACAACTTGATAGGCTTCAATCATCTGTTCAAAGGCGTCCACTACGACACCTGCTTCGACTTCTTCACATACGTTAGCAGAGATCAACTGAGCAGACTCACGCACTTCATAAGAAACTGGAAGATCGTAACGCGCAGCCTCAACAGCAGAAATAACTTCGAACAGGGCCCGAGACTTGTTTGTCATTCCTCTTTCCGAGGCTTGCGCGCTGGCAAACGTCAGAAGATTCAATGCGATAATGATGGAAAGACAAATTTTCATTTCAGACCCTGTTCGTAATGACTATTGTGTATCGTAATACTCGGGCTTCGTTAAATATCTAGATAGTATGGGTCCTATCTAATTTTTAAATTCAATCGAAACGGTTAAAAACAATATTGATATTTTCAAGCATATCGACCGACACCAAGAAATAGCCATAAGGCTTTTCAATATAGCAAACCCTTGAAAGTGCGACGCCTGGTACTACATCCTGGCAGTTCGCGCTTTGCCCCAGGCTCAAAGCCTTGGCATCCATGCCACAGCTAAGCTTTGCTTCCAGCGCAGCTACTGCGGCGCGAGCAAATGGCACACTTCCTCTATCTAACTCTAGGTCAACTTCATCTTCGTTCAATTGATAAGCAAAAGAATCTCGTGAATAGTTTTGAGTCAAAGACTCATAGCAATTGGCCAAGCCGTTAAAAGAGAAAGTGATAAGAAATGTTGCAATAAAAAGTTTCATGACCAGCTTGTACGTCAAAGACAGGCATGAGGGCCAATAGGGAATTGGAATCTTGTCGATACAAAAATTAGATAAATGGAATAAGTTCTATCTTTTAGACCATGGGCTCGTCGGTGCGCGAAAGAACAATCTCGCCTTTATCGATCTTGCTCCGAACCACACTCATAACGGCTTCTTGTGCCTCTAGAACTTTTTCAAGTGGTCTTACCGGACCAAGCAGCACTTCATCAATCTCTTGTCGCATACTCTTAGGCAGCGTGCCGTAAAAGTGCGCTCGAAGCTCTTTGGAAGCGACTCTGAGTCCTAAGGCTAAATCGGCCACCTTAATTTCTCTAAGCAGTTCTTGTAGTTGTTTCACCGAAATATGAATGAGGTCTTCAAAGGTGACCATGGCCTCTTTCAGCGCTTCGGCCATAGACGGATCTCGCTTAATAATATCGGCCAAGACTCTTTCACGATCTTTTGGATCAAGTCCCGCCAACATCTTGGCCGCAGCCTCTACTCCACCCTTAAACTTAGCCACGATAACTTAAGCCGCAAACATGCGACTTACTCCTTCCATAATTTGCACAAACTGACCTTGGTTATATTGTGCTTTTAATTCCTCAACGATTTGTTTTTTGGCAGAGTAATCAAACTCTCGCTCGACCAATTTTTTGATAAACTGTGAGCTGACAATATGTAACGCTGGAAGACGACCAATCCCAGTAGAGTCAATACCGCGCGGGAAGCCCGTTCGTTCAGGGTTTTCAAAAGCCTGTTCGACAATCTCAATGACTTCTTTTGAAAATGTATTGGCACGTCTAAGTTTTTCGGCCATCTCTACTGGCAGCATCTTAAGTGAGTGCAGCTGAGTGCCTTCATCGAAAATATCAAAATGCTTTTGCTCCCAGTTAAGTTGGGTCAACATGGCACCGAGAGAAACCTTTTCTTTGATTTCTTCATTACCCCAATTAAAAGCATCGACCAGACAGGCTGACATCGAGCCAGACAAAAGAGCTCGCATAAAGTGAGGATGTAGATCATTTCTAAGGTTTCGAAGCAGCTCTACCAGGTTAGGTGTGTCTCTAACGGCCTTCATTGATCTGCGATTGATTTCTTCCGCCAAAATAAGACTTCGTTCAGAAAATCCTAGTTGCATAAAAGCTGTCTTCATAAATTCATAGCAAGTACTAATTGAGCATACTTCGCTCATGATCTCTTTTGGAGAGAGCACACCACTTTCAATTTTTTCTTGCTCAAGAATTTTTTTAACATCTCTCATGAAGGCCATCATATCTTCGTCGCGTAAATAGATATGTGTAATGGACTTATCTTCTAATTTTTGAAGTCGATCGGCGATTGAAGTTTTATCATAATCAATCACAACTCTTTTTGATTCGTTAAGATCGAGACAGATGGGATAATTAAAAAGTTCAATAAACTGCAGCACCATCTTCAGTGGTGTCTGAATCCATCTAACTCCATCGTGTTCAATATTTTTAGACATATGCCCTTTGGTTGGTACCTCATCTATTATGACGCCTAATCGGCATAACCCTTCGAGTTTTTATGTAAATATTTGCAAATATAATCACTTACAGCATCTTCGAGGGACATAAATTTAAAGCCTGGAATAAGTTCATAAAATTTATTCATCTTAGCTTTTGTAAAGTATTGGTATTGCCCTCTAATAGTTTCGGGCATATCAATAAACTCAATAGAGGCTGGTTTGTTTAGCGCCTTAAACGATGCCTCTACCAGGGCTTTAAACGAACGTTCTTGTCCCGTTCCCATATTATAAATTCCGTTATTCGAAGTGCTCACTGACTCAAGCTTCCACATAGAAAGCATGGCGCGAACAACATCTACAACGTACACAAAATCCCTTAGCTGTTCACCATGGGCAAATCCTTCTTTGTGAGACTTAAATAACTTCACTGTTCCTTTAGAGTTAATTTGTTCATAGGCTTTGTTCACAAGTGATCGCATATCGCCTTTATGTGACTCATTTGGACCAAAGACATTAAAAAACTTTAGGCCAAACCATCTGGGTGGCATCTCTGTTTGCTTGAGCGCCCATTGATCAAAAACTTGTTTACTCCAACCGTAGGCATTCATTGGTCGCAACTGATTAATTTTCGAATGGTCATCATCATAGCCCAGTTCACCTTCACCATAAGTGGCGGCCGAGCTGGCATAAATAAATGGCACTTTGGCTTGAGTTGCCCATTGGAAGAGGGCCTTTGAAAACTCAACATTATTTGACATCAAATAATCGACATTGGTCTCTGTTGTGGAAGAGCAAGCCCCCATATGAAAAATCGCTTCAACTTCTGAGAGGTCTTCAATCACACCTGGTTCAAATAAGTCATCGGCGTGAATATACTCACTAAAAACTACACCGCGAAGATTCTTCCATTTATGACCATCGCGCAGACGATCGACTAAAATTAAATTTTCATATCCTGCTTTATTGAGTTCGGCGGCTAAAACGCTACCAATAAAGCCTGCGGCGCCAGTGACTATAATCATTTCATTCTCCTAAGCGGTATCAATAAAACTTTCTCATTATCAAAACGACTCGCTCTAAAAGAGCCGAGGATTCCAAGCACTAACAGCAACATCTTTGTGCCGTCTAGTTTGACATAAAGACCGTGATAGAACTGATGTCTTTTATTTGCTTTTTCAAATTGAGGTGAATCCTCACGTACTGAAAACTTCTCTAGATTAAGTTCTGTGATTTTTGGAGTGAGATAGAACTTGCCCATAAGTGCGAAACCTAGGAGCGAACTTCCCAATAAAAATAAAAAAGCCGATCGTCTCGTTCTAAATTTTTTAAAAACTAAACCGGCACAGAAAAATAATATGGTCGCCACAATTACTTCAAATGAACCAAGTTTTGAAAATAGCCCCATACCAAGGTTTGCGGCCTCGACACGATTGGACAATGAAGTAAAAACAGCTGGCACGACTACAAAGTCATTAAAAGCAATGATGCCAAACCAAGCAGCGATCAGACTTAAGACTATTTTTCTAAGAATACTAAGTTTCACCGTTTTCTCTCTTGTGTCGACGTTCTAACCAAGGATGCACGATAAGGGCAACACCCCAAAGACCAATCTCAAACAAGCAGACAAGCGGAATCCACATTGAAATCATGGTGTAGGGATCTGGTGGCGTTATAACCGCAGATAAGATAGCGAATCCAACATAAATATATCTTCGCTTATGTCTCAGTGAATATTTTGTCACTAAGCCCATAAAGCCTAAAATCAGCAAAATATTGGGAAGCTGAAAAACAAGACCAAGTAAAACTAAGATCTTACTGGTAGTCACGAGATACTCTTTGAGTGAGATTGTCGCCGCGACATCTTGCACGCCAAATTGCATGAGAACTTGAAATGTTAACGGAAAGACCACGAAATAACCAAAGGCCACGCCGGCACTAAAAAGCAAAAAGCCTAAAGCGATAAAGGGACGAATGATCTTTACTTCACTCTCAAAGAGACCGGGCTTAATAAAACGCCAAACTTCAATAAACCACAGTGGTGCTGAAATAAGAACTGAGGACCAAAAGGCGACTTGCAGCTGGGATAAAATTTTATCAAATATTCCAAGGTAAACAATTTGTCCTAGTTTTTGATCTTTGAGTGTTTCTCGAAGAGGAGCTAAGAGTAGCTCAGACAAAACATCACCAAAGTGGTATGATACAAAGAAAGTGAGAATAAGGATGATAAAAACTCGAAAGGCAGTTTTTCTAAGCTCTTCGAGATGTTCTGAGATGGTCATTTCCTTCACGGGCAGTACCTGACTAATTAACTCTCGCCGTTAACTGTGACGATAAGTGAGTATAATGAAACATCAAAATTATATGAGATTAATTACTCTTTGCACACTTCTACTGTCTCAAAACGGACTCGCCACAGATTTTGAGCCTGGTGCTTTGCTGCGTTGTCTGGCCAAGGAAGAAGCCAGTCTGCATAAGTCCAAGCGTAGCGGGCCACAGTACAAGCTTAATCAACTTTTCTTTAATGAATGGGCCGGTAACCCTAGTCTTGAACTTAAGTCTGATAGCTATAAGAGAGTGTGTGAGGATAAAGCGCATTCTGCTTCAGTCCAACTGCTCAGAGAGTTTATGCTCGGCGGAAAAAGTATTTTTAGATCGATTAAGTCGCTTAACGACGATGCTATGGCGGAGATGAGACGTATTACTCTCGATGAACTACGCCGTCAGATGCCACAAGTTTTCTTTACTTATATTGCCGATCTAGAAACCTTTGCTCCTACGGCCCATTGTCTTGAGCAAAAAATAGCACCACTTAAACCGCTTCGAGAAAAGTACCGTTATGTTGAAAGTGAAATTTCTCAAGAATTTTTAGATAATCATAAGAAAGAATGGCGAGAAATCTTTGACGGTCTGGAAAAATGGCAACAATATTTCAAAGAATGTGACGCCGAATTAAAAAGTAAAAGCACAAAAGCAAAAAACTAAGCGACACGCTCTAAAGATAATTTAATCTTCGCTTCTTTTCTAAGCTCATTTAAAAAATCAGAGACCTGATCATTGTCGTGATCGCTCCAACTAGCATAAAGAGTGTAGTTTTTAATGCCTTTAAAGGTCATCTCGGCAGTAGACAGGTGATCTTGCTTCCATCTCTTAAATATTTCATGAACTCGTACAAGTAAGTCGAGAGGGTTCATGCCTTTGGGGTTCGTTTTACCCGCCGTGATGAGTGCATTTTCATCACAATAGCGCTGAACCAATTGATGAACCTGTGTTTTGCAGCTACCACAGCCAGCGCTAACTCTCGTCGACTTTCTAAGTGCCAGTAGATCGATCTCTTTATGCTCTTTTATACGACTCGTAATCTGTGAGCGAGTAACATTAAAGCAGCGGCAAACTAGATCATGAGAGAATGTTGATTGCTGCCAATAGCCTAGTAGCCTACCTAATTGCCAGTACACCAACTGAGCAAGGCCGCCCTGGGAAGAAACTTCCTTGAAAGCTTCAAGTAATGATTTGCCTACGATGTGTTGACCAAGCTTATCCAGCTCCAAACAGGGGCCAGTTAAACTGTGATACTTCCACGCCGAGATCACTTCTTGCTTATTAAAATTGAGATAGAAATCGAAGCCATCAATATGAAGGGTATCCGATGGAAGTTCTAGTTCGCCAAAAAAGTCGCTTTGTTGCATTTAAGCAGTCTCATCTTTTCTCAGCGTCAAGATTTCATGGCCAGCGCCCTCTTCACAAACCAAAATAGTGTGCTCAAATTGGGCCGAGGCTTTTCCGTCTTGAGTAATAACAGTCCAGCCATCTTTAAGTAGCCTAGAGTGGCGTCTGCCGAGGTTAATCATGGGCTCAATAGTAAAAGTCATACCGGGCTTAATCTCTGGTCCAGTACCTCTTTTACCGACGTGAACAATTTGTGGCTCTTCGTGAAACTCACGGCCGATGCCATGACCACAATACTCTTCCACTACGCCATAGCCATGATCCCCTGCAATTTCGGAAATGGATGCACCAATGTCACCGATGCGGGCACCTGGTCTTACTTGTTTGATACCTTCGCGCATACATTGATAAGTGACTTCGACTAATTTCTTGATCTCTGGAGCAACTTCTCCAACATAAAAAGTTTTGTTGGTGTCGCCATGAAACTTTTGAAGATAAGTAGTGACGTCAATATTGAGAATATCACCATCTTTTAAGACATCTTTTTTGGAAGGAATTCCGTGACAGATAACTTCATTGAGTGAAGTACACACAGACTTTGGAAAGCCATGATAGTTCAGTGGTGATGGGTAAGCTCCATGTTTCAGAATATACTCATGACAAAGCTGGTTGAGTTCCTCGGTTGAAACCCCTGGCTTAATATATGGCTCAATATACTCAAGCGTGCTTGCGGCCAAGCGACAGGTGTTGCGCATAAGTTCGATTTCGCGAGTTGATTTGATTGAGATCATACAAAAAACCTTCAATTTCAATTAGTTCAGTCACTTTTAGATGCTTTTTAGGGGGCCTGTCAACGTCCAGAGAAAGTGTGGAGTTTTTACATGACGCATTGAGTCTCAACCCCAAAACCCCTACTCTAAGATGAATTATAGCTAATAAATTGACCGGAACTATAACTATGCGAAATTATTTACTCGTTATCTTACTTGCACTCCAGTGCTTTAGCCTCAGGGCCGAGGACAAAGAGCAAATTGTCGAATACTTCGAAAATGAAGAGAGCTTCGTAAAAGATGATGCTGGACAAAAACGTGAGCTATTAGAACTTCTACTGCTTAGAGAGCGCGTTATTGAACTTAATATGGATTGGCATAACGATCCCCTCTCAGATGTGACCCTCAGTAAAAATATCGCTACATTTATCAAGCTTAAAAGTGAAATGGATACTCTAAGTAACTTTGCTTGGCGCTACGGTATGTTGCTTAGGAAAAAAACCGAAGACGAATCAGTCATTACTGGTCACAACCGTTTTGTCGTTCTTAAAATTTCAGATGCCTTTTCTATTCTTTCAAGGAAAATCTCAGAAGTAACATCACTCTATTATCCAAAAGATAAGAAACTTGTAAAAAGTGATGACTTTCTAAGTCGTGGCACTGGCAATGAAGCGAAAGCCCACACCATGTGGCTTTCGGCTCACCTAACAACATTTGATGCTTTCCTAAAAGCATATAATGGTTTTTTTAGAAATAAGCACACAAGAAACCTGATTAAAGATTTGGCCCGCGCTAAAGAAGGTAAAGATGTTCGCCTCGATGAGGTTGCGGCCGTGGCCAAGCACACATTAGGTAAGAGCTCTCGCCGCTGGATGCAAAAGGCGCTTGGAGGATATGCTTCTTCAAGAAATCAGGCCCTCTCAAGTTTTAAAGATGAAGAGCTTGCAAGACTAGTTGGAACCATCGAATCTAATGAATCGGCCGTCGACCTCTATAACGATGCAGACTTCAATATTCGTTATTATCGTATGGGTGATGGCCTTGGACGTCTTCTGTCTTGGGTAGTCGATGCGGCCAGCGGTCTCTTTGGCAATATAGCGGGACGCTTTCGTTTCAGAAAAGGTCATATGTATGATCATGATGAATATAGAATCGAACTTAAAAAGCGCCTTCGCCCACTTGATATTTTAATGGAGAAAACTCCTTTTGCTCTCACTGATACTTTCATTCCAGGTCATTACGGTCACGCCGCAATTTACCTTGGAACAGAAGAGCAACTACGCGAAGTCGGGATGTGGAATCACCCTGTGATCATTCCTCATCAAGCTGATATTAGAAACGGTAAGGTTATCGCTGAAGCACTTCGTCCGGGCGTATGGTTAAATACATTGGAAGAGTTTCTAAATATCGATGAGTTGACTCTATACCGTCAGCCAAATGTCCAAACTGATCGCGCTGAAATGGCCCGTATCTATGAGAGAACGCTTGCTCAATTAGGAAAGGATTACGACTTTAATTTTGACGTTAACACGCTCGATAAGATTGTTTGTTCAGAACTTATTTATCACGCCTTTGGAACGATTAACTGGCCGGTTAAGTATGTGCTTGGACGTCCAACTATCTCGCCCGATAATCTGGCAGAAGTGGCCTACTCTCAAAATGGCCCAATTAGCTTTATTCTTGGCAATAGAGCTGAAGAACGCTTTGTACCAGATCCTGTTGATAAGTTAGATATCGCTGATAAATTAAGCTTGATTCAACTCGAAGACGGCAACTTCGGTAAAGAAACAAGAAGATGCCGCGATGTTCACGAGCAAAATGGCGAGCTTCGTCGCGTGTGCTATGGTAGAGTTGAAGCGCTCATTTACAAGGCGCCTAATGAAAGTATCTACGACAACCAAATCAAAGCAGCTCAAGCTCTTTAGAACTCATCTCTCCCCTTACCAGAAGGATAACTTCAGTAGACGGGAGAGAGAATGTCTAGAGTCCCGTGGATTTGTCTACTGTGACTCAATCGAGCAAGCGAATGTCCTCATCACCAATACTCATACTAACCTAAAAGAGTTTGACTCTAAGGCACTTGAATCAATAGAACTGATCATCCATCCAAATTCTGGCTATGATAATTTTGATCCAAACCAAGTACAACAACTTAAGAGTCCAATTATCTTAGGCAATAAGATTAGAGCAAAATCGGTCAGTAATTACGTCTTATCCTGTATTCACCATGCTCTTACTCCCCCGCCTTTTTCGAAACAATGGCAAGCAGGTAGAAAGTGGCCAAGAAAGGCCATGCAAGATTTGGAAGTCCAACTCATTGGTTTCGGCCATATCGGAAGTCATTTAAATGATGTCTTGTCACTTCTTGTTAAAAGCGTTCACCTCTATGATCCTTACCTTGATCAACATGATTTGAAGCACCAAAGCGATATCATCATTCTTTGCTGCAGCCTCAATCAAGAAAACTTAAACTTGATCGATGAAGCCTTTTTAAAGCAATGCAAGGAAGATCTCATCTTCATCAACCCGGCCAGAGGAAAACTAGTACAAACAAACGAGTTAATTCAATGGTTCAAAGCTTCACCTAGGGCCAAAGCCTATCTCGATGTTTTTGAAAGCGAGCCCTTCGATTTAGCACTTATGCCAGACAATTGTTTTTGTACTTCACATATAGCTGGCGTCGACTCAAGTCTAGATCAGAGGATTATAGACTTTGTCGAAGAAGTCTCACTTGATTATTCAAGTCTGAGCGAACACGATTTTACCGCGAAGTGGAGTAATGCTACTCTAGGTAATAAGATTTATTCTAAAAGATTTGTCTAAGAGGTCATCTGTGTCACTTGAAAACTTTATGACTTTTGCCAAACAATGCTTACGCCCACCGGGCGAAGGTGTTTATACAGTATCAAATGCTAAAGAGCGAAAGGATCAACTTCATCAAAAGCTATACGGCGTGGGTGGCAGCAAGCCAGTTAATGTACAAGACGCTTGGCTTTCTAGTTTAACTCAAGGACTAAGCTCAAACTCTCCAACTGTCGCCGCACTTGGAATATGTAGCGACACAGGTGGTGGTATTCAGCGAGGCGCCAACTGGGGGCCACTCTTTTTACGTCAGGCCATGATTGAACAACAGCAGTGGAATCTACTTGATCTTGGAGATGTTTTTGTTGTGCCGCAGATTTTGCACGACAAGTACTTAAATCAAGAGACAATCGCTAAAATTAAAAAATCTATCTACAATAATGAGAACAGTCCCTATCCTGTAAGCCCACTTTCCATCACAGAAGAAACAGTTCGCTTAGTGAATGAATCTTTTTCACAAGTAAAGATTTTTGGTATTGGCGGAGATCACTCCATAAGTTATTCACTGGTCAAAGCATGGGCACAGGCCACTTCACGAAAGAATAAAAAGATTGGTCTCATTCACTTTGATGCCCATACCGATCTCATGATTGAACGCCTAGGAATAGATCTATGCTTTGGAACTTGGGTTCCACCAATTATTCCTCTTTTTGATAGTCCGAGTGACATTTTTCAAATCGGCATCAGATCCTCTGGCCAAGAGCGCTCCCACTGGGAAAATAAGTTTGGCCTGCACCAGTTATGGGCAGAGGAAATCAAGAGCTCTGGACTCGAGGCGAGTTTGAATAAGCTTGATCAGTACTTAGCTCAGAAGAAATTTGATGAAGTCTATATCAGCTTTGATATCGATGCACTTGATGCTTCTTACGCTCCAGCAACCGGAACTCCGGAGTTTGGTGGTCTTGCGCCACATGAGGCCAAGCTCTTTTTAGAAGTGGTGGGTAAGCACTGTAAAGTAAGCGGCGCCGATATGATGGAGCTAGCTCCTTTTGTTCAGATTTTTGATAATCCACAAGGACAATGGAGCACTTTTACCAGTGCGGCCGCTCTTTCTCAAACGATGATTGACCTCATGGAAAAGAAGTAATTGGCAATTTTAGCCTTTCCCCCTATTGAAGAGGCCGATGAGAACGGGTTACTGGCTTTTGGAGGTGATCTAGAAGTATCTTCTCTCGTGCTGGCTTACTCGCAAGGAATTTTCCCATGGCCAATTAGTGATCGCTATCCTCTTGCTTGGTTTTCTCCTGATCCTCGTGGTGTGGTTGAGTTTTCAAACCTTCACCTGCCACGTTCGCTTAAAAAGTCTCTGCGCCAAAATGAATGGATTATTACTTTTAACAAAAACTTTGATCAAGTCATCAATGAGTGCTCAAAGCTTACCCATCGTAAAGGCGAATCAAGCTCCCAAGGAACTTGGATCACTGACGATATCATTCGCAGTTATACTCAGTTTCATCAATCCGGATATGCTTATTCAGTAGAGGTCTGGCTCGAAGATGAACTTGTTGGCGGTCTTTATGGTACTCGGCTTGGTCGCTGTTTTAGTGGTGAATCAATGTTCCACAAGCAGACAAATGCCTCAAAAATTGCACTGGCAAGCTTGATGTATTTTCTAAAGTCCCATGACATTAACTGGCTCGATACACAGATGGTGACTTCTGTTGTTGAAAATCTAGGCGGTAGTGAAATACCTCGTGATGAGTTCATTCATAAACTCAATGCTCTTAAGAATTTAAATGGCGATGATATTTTTGAAAAAGACAAATCTTATCATGCGTTGGATTTGATATCGATCTAAGCCAGTCGACTTACGATTTTATCTTTACTTAATTCACTTTGATCGAGCACCCAGTTTGACTCAGCATGATCGGCCTTTGGAGCCTCGTGACCCATACGAATGGCATCAATAGGGCAAACTTCTTGGCACAAACCACAAAGTACGCATTTTAAAACATCAAGTTTAAAGTCAATAACTTTAGCTTCAGAAGTTGCACTTAAGTCCAGTGCGCTGGTGGGACAATGACCAATGCAAAGGCCACATGAATTACACTGCAACTCACCGTCTTGTTTAGTCGTTAATACTGGTAATCCGATCTTACGCGCTTGATCGATCTTGAAACCACGCTGCCTTCTAAAGATGATGGCAATACTACTTACGAGATAGCGCAAGCAAATCCATGCTGTGGAGAAAAACCCTCTCTTTAAGTAAAGTTTTTTGGTCAAGATCACTAAGTATTCCTGCTCATAAGTGAATCGATTATAACCTCTAGTCTATCACTTTGTTTTGCTACTAGAAACTCAGAATTCATCCAAGCATTTCGCTCAACTTGGAGGCTGATTCCTTCGCTTACTACCCCGCTGTAGCTTACAACGATCAAATGCTCACAAGAACGCCTAAGTTCGTTATAGAACTCTTCACTATAGCCCCAAATCGGCTCAACAATAATGACGCTGCCACAAATCTCACTGCTGCTTCGCTTGATATCAATATGATTCAGTTTTGATGGTGGTGAAAGAACGGGTCCATCAGGACCTAGTGGATAAGCAAAAAAAGACTCATCTGGTATCAATACTTTTGACTCTAGTTCATGGCGCTTAATGAGCTCAAGCCACTTATCAACTTCAATATGATTAAGATCTGGACTTAAATAAACCTTCCAATCCGCTACTTTTGGTCGCGCGATTTTATCAAAACCTTGTCCCATCTCAGGTTTGATTCTCCATAGATCTTGAGCTCTCCACCAATTAAAACCGACTTCACAGCCACGACCAATCTCTTTTGACCTAATATCTATAAAGCGTTTATCAATGGTGCGAGCATGAAGCTCGCATTGTCTTTCGCAACCGGGACAAATCACACTCGCCCAAGAGCTTTTAGCCCCCAGCCTATAGTCATCTTTATGTGCTATCGCCCCACTAGGGCAAAGGTCACGATATAAACTAAGATCAATATTCTCTAACTTAGATGGCTCAAAGGTGACATGGGTATACTTGCCACGGGATTTTTTTCTAAATAGGTCATCTTTTTGAATTTTTTGAGAGTAATCAACACATAGAGAACATGAAATACAGCGAGCATGGTTGAGGTGGTAATCACGCGCTAAATCTTCACGTTGATCGCGTATTACTTGCTGCTCATTCACAGCTTGAGTGTGACTCGAGTTTCTTGCTAAGTCCTGAAGCTTACAGACTCCACTTTGATGACAGCGTTCACAATCAGTCTGATGTTTACTTGCCAGCATTTCATAGCTATTCATTTTATTTTCGGTCAAATCATCCGCCTGGGTTACAACACTTAGTGATGTCGTCACAAAGACTTCACAAGACCTAAGAACCGATTCACCTATTTTAACCAAACAAAGATCGCACTTGCCTGGAGAGATCATTTTATCGTGATGACATAGCCCATGTTCTTTAATGCCATTTGAAATAAGTAGTGATCTCAAATTAGTCATAGGAGTTGTCGTCAGTATTTTCCCGTCGACACTAACTCGAATTTTCTTGTTGCTCTTCACTTCTACCATGCTGGTCCCTCAGAAGCTTCACAAGCGCGACTAAAAAATGAACATTTCGATAGAGAAGAAAATACTTGTTTCTCTTTTTGACTCCACTTCGATAGACCCGTGGTCGAGCGTGAACATGCTAAACAAGCACCACAACTTTGATCTCCAGTAAAAAATGACATTGCCCTTTTAGCCGCTAGCGCTGATTCATCGCTATACCATTCCAAAAGTGGGTACTGAAAAGTTCTTAGGCAAAAGCGATCATTATGGGATATCTCAAAAGGCATAGCTTCAACTTCTCGTAGTCGATACCAATGACCTAGTACTCCTCCCCATCGTAACCAACCATCCTTAGTCGATAAATCGTGACCTGAAGCTGCCATGATTTCAGCGACAGCGCTTCCCCCTGGCGCTTCAACAGTGGTCGCTCGTGCAACATCGCCGCCGACAGTAACTAAATACACGCCAGGTGAGTCTACTGAACCTTTTGACATAAACTCGCCCCCACTATCCGATGCCATGGCCACAAGTGCATAGAGTTCTTCTGCGCGATGAATATGTACCGGTTGAGCGCAAAGAAACTCTTTGCGATGGGGATAGCCAGGTCGTTGCCCGCTAAGACTTGCGAGAAGGAATGAGTCTTGATCATAAAGCAGGCTTTTCGGTAACCTGATATGTCTTATATTAAAACTCCATTTTTCCGTATTCCCCCAAACTCCTTCTCGTAAAGACTCGCTAAGAGCACGATCAATCATCCGTGCTAGCGAGTGATCTTCTAATGGGCTGACAATAAACCCTTGATCTGAGCCCGTTGCTTTAGCGGCCAATAGTAAGCCTTCAATGAGACCATGCGGATTGCGCTGAATCATCCTTCTCATTGCAAACATTCCTGGCTCGAACAAGGCCAAGTTGACTAACACACTTCTAGGTTTTGTTGGCGGTAAGGCCATGCGGCTCCAGTAGGAGCTTAGACTGTTTCCATTTCGATTTAGAAATCTACACGTCAGAAGTTGTTCAGTCACCTGAGGCTGATCAAGCGACCTATAACCACCATGACTCATATAGACGTCTATAAAGTGAGCAGAATCAATATGTCTTAGGGGATGATAAAAAGATGTTTGTGTATTTATTGCTTGGGACATCTCAAACTCGCAAAATGCGGTTGAGCCAATTTTGATCTTCACTGGTTCGAATTTTTGTCCCTTCTTTAGCGCAAGGTGCTCGATCACACTCACTAAGACACAAGCTGGGTCTAATAATAATTTGAGACTCAGGCACGCGCCCATTATTGGCTTTATTTAGTTGATCCCAAATTCTTTCACTACCCTTGGCCCTACAAGTTGCTCCCATGCAGACTTCTAAATCATTTGGTTTTAAAGCGATATGATCTTCTTCGAAGTAATCGACGAATTCCCTTGCTTGGTTAGAATCAAGATTATATTTTTCACACAGCTCATCAATTTCTAGTGGTTGCTGCGATTGCAAAGAATCTGCCCACTCATTTAAAAAATTCCACCACTCAACTTCGCTTTGACTCAACGATCAATCTCCCCTGTGATGGCATTTAGTGAAGCGAGTACAGCTGCTGCACTTCCTAGAGAAATATTTTCGATTGAACTTGGAAATGATTGGAAGTGATAAAAACTTGGTCCTCTAATTTTTAGACGGTATGGCCTTCCTTCGCCGTCACTAATTAAGAAAAACCCAAGCTCTCCATTAGAGCTTTCTATAAAGCTATAGTACTCACCTGATTTTAGGGGAGTACCATTTTGATGAAGATCAAAGTGTTTAGCATAATCAGCACTTGTTAAACGCATAGAGCCTGTTGGCTTAGCCAGCCTTGGATCATCGGTTTGAATGTGACCACTTGGAATATGATCGAGCACCTGAGAAATAATGCGAAGGGATTGAAGCATTTCCTCAACTCGAACTAAATAACGATCGTAAGGATCGCCGTTAATTCCAAGCGGTACATCAAACTCGACGTCTTGATAAAAATAATACGGGCTATTTTTTCTAAGGTCGTAATTAACGCCACAAGCTCGAAGACATGGCCCGGTCATGCCCCAGTCTAAGGCCTGGGCTGCACTTAGTCCGGCTTCGCCGTGAAAAACAAGCCATGATGGTGCGCGAGTTAAAAGCGAAGTCACTTCACTCAGCTCAGTTTGAATAATATTAATCGTCTCAAGACATTGTGTGACCCAGCCCACAGGCAAATCCTGAATCATGCCTCCAATACGAACACTTGGACCCATTAATCTAGCACCGTGATAAGCAACAAAGAGATTACTTATATGCTCTCTGATACGAGAGAAAATAGCGCTAGCATCCCAGGCCCTTAGATCACTCGCCATAGAACCTAGACAGGTGGCGTGATCAAGCGCACGCGAGAGTTCCATCATAATCATTCGCAGGGCTTGAGCTCGATCAGTTAACTCAATACCTAGTGCAGTTTCCACCGTCTTGGCCCAAGCAATAGCTCCAATCATAGGAGATGAATAATTCAAACGTTCAGCGAGTGGAATAATTTGGCCAAAGAGTTTGGACTCACACAGTTTCTCAACCCCACGGTGCTGAAGCCCAATTTCAACCTTGGCCCGCTTCACTACCGTACCAAGAACCTCTGCTTTCACGATGAAAGTGCCTTGAATAGCAGGATTTGAAGGATTGAGATCTACAACTTTTCGACATAGCCTCTCGTCATCACTAATATCGGCTAGCCAAGGAAATTCAATATTAGAAAACTCTTGTGGCTTACTTGAAAATGAGGGCTGCCAATCCTTTCTCAGGGCGAAGCCTTTAAGATGACTTGGTGTGAGAAGCTTTTTCGCTTTATGCTGTTCAAACTCTAGCCCGTACATCTCGGCCACTTCTTGTTCGGCCCAAGTTGCCGCGCTCCATAGATCTTTAATACTCGCAATCGTTTCGTTCTCATTAATATTAACTTTAACACGAAGCCGAGTATGCGCCTCCATATGCAGGAGGTGATAAATGACACTGAAGCGCTTCTCTTTAGGTTGGCTCGAGCATTTTAAATAATCGACACCAATAATATCTAGAAGAAGAATAAATCCTTGTTCTCTTTTTAAAATCTTTAAAACGTCATATAAACTGACCGAACTAACTTCAAGCTCGAAGTCGGGTCCCATCTGTGTCACGTTTAAGCCGGGAAAACTTGATTTAATAGTCTCAAGTATATTCAAACTGTTCTCTCCTGCTCTGCATGCCAACGGCTTATATTATTTTTCATTCGATCGCGAAGAAGTTCAAAGCCATGATTAAGCTGAGTCGGATCAGGAGGACAACCAGGTACATAAACATCGACAGGAAACTCTAAGTTCAGACCAGGTACAACTGAGTATCCATCGGCGTAAAGTCCACCGCTCGCTGCGCACGCACCAATTCCCATCACCCACTTGGGCTCTTTTAAGCGCTTGTGAAAGTCTTGCAGTATAGGAAGTAACTTTAAGCTGATACTACCACCAAAGATCATCATATCTGCATCTTCAGGTTTAACCCTGGCCGGCGAGAAACTTGATTGAGTCATCAAATTATTCGATCCAAACGTTGCTGTGTGTTCGAGTGCGCAGCACGATAGTCCAAATGGAAAAACCCATGGGGAATTATCTCTTGCTCTACGATCGAGCCACTCAATAAATGAGTTCTTATTAGTGGTTACGACAAGTCTATCTAAGAGATCATTTGATAATGTCAAAGCGTGATCTCCTTTTTTCTAGCTTAAATGACTTCCAACTAATATCGCTTGGAAACATTGTCATCTTCATTTGCTCTAATAATTTAACTTCGTCTTTGTCGCTGCAAACTAATTCTTTGCCATCAACATTGACCCAGCCATAAATTTTTTGGTGAGAGCCATTAGCACCTGAGTCGTAACTAATAAAACGCATATGCGGGCGTTTTGCATTTCTCTCACCGCTCATCACAGTTACCGCCATATCAAAAGCGCCATCGAGCTCATCCGTCGTGCAATATTTTTCAAAGTTATTCTCAAACGTTCTTTTTCCATCGGCCCGTCTTGGGTTTTCGAGCCATGCTTTTCTCGAGCAGCGATAACTCCATCCAAGATCCTCTAACCCCATAAATAAGTCGACATGGGAGAAGAACCAAAAGCGCTCCGGATTTTGAACTAGACTTGCAGGCCTGACAAAACGAGAGCATGTTTTATAGCGCTTGCCATAGTTCTTATGGAAATTGGCAAATAGTTTAGAGAAGTCGTACTCATCTTTTTCTTTTTTTAAATCTAGCTTTCGATTAGTCATATCGATTTGGCGCTGCTCACGATTGAGATTTAAACGCTCTAAATCAGAATATTCAACAATAAGAGCTTTCGTCCCATCTTTACCTTCACCAACTTCTTTTTGTTTTTTCTCCATAGCGCTTCGTACTCGCTTAGCACCCTGCCATAAATCTTCATACAGAATATTACAGCTCTTCACGATAGATTTTTGCTCTTCAAAGTTTATTTGACGGTTTTTCTTTAGAAAATATGCCAACGCTTTAGCGGCATCGACCTCACCAGTAACCCTATAAACTGGCTCTGGTCTAGTTCCTGCCAGTGTGACTCCAAAACCATTTTGCATCCAAGCGATGGATTCATTCCAATCAACCAGCTCTTTGAGTTGGTTCAAATCTTGTACCTTGGCAAACTTTGGATCACTTGGATTAACAGCAATGAGCTGCATATTGCTAAGCCATCTCTCTCTTGTAACACAGGGATAGTCGCGACAAACTTGTCTTATAACTCCACCGACAATTCGTACTCGATGGGCCAAAGACTTAGAGGTGCGCTCTTGCCAGTATTTTGCATCACCAAAGACGAAGGCCTCTTGTGGATCACCAAGAGCGTCTAACATGCGAGGAACGATGGTAATTGAAAAAGGTGGAGTCGAAAGTGTGTCTCCATACTTGCCCCATATATCTTTATGCTTACAGTGGTAGCGACTCCAATAAAGTGCACCTGATTTGGTGTCGAGCTCATAACCATGAACAGATTCGGCCGGAGTAATGACAACCACATTGACCGAACGATCATCGGGATGACCAAAAGGAGCTGGATCAAAGAACAGGTGAGTCTCTAAAGTACCGTCTGGTCTTGGCTCTCTCGTATTTGGTTGCAGTCCGTTATAAACAGGTTTGATTTCTAGTGGTTGAATTTGTGGCGCAGCATCGCGCTTCGCTGCGCAGGCGGACAAAAAAATAATTGCCACAAATGCGATGCTTATTTGACAGAAACTACGAATTTGGTCGAAAATCACGTTCATCCTTGAATCATCTTCCTGCCCGGGTGGTGAAATCGGTAGACACAAGGGATTTAAAATCCCTCGGAATTAATCATTCCGTACGAGTTCAAGTCTCGTCTCGGGCACCATACTTTCTCCTTTATTTTCCGCAATTTAACACGAACCTGTAAAGGAAAAGCCCTAAAAAGAGTTCTTTAGTCGGGAATGTTCTTTAGATATGAAGGGCGCGATTCTCGCTGGCCGCAAGACAAGCCTCTTTAAACGTCTCTGAATAGGTTGGATGAGCATGACAAGTTCGCCCCACGTCTTCAGCAGAAGCTCTAAACTCCATGGCCAAGACTGCTTCAGCGATCATATCAGCGCATCTTGCACCGACCATATGGACACCTAAAATCTCATCTGTCTTGGCATCGGCCAAGACTTTGATCATGCCTTCACTTTCATTAGAAGCACGAGCGCGACCAGAAGCCTTATAGGGGAAACTTCCAGTTTTATATTCAATGCCCTGTTTTTTTAGATCATCTTCTGTGGCGCCAACCGCAGCGACTTCCGGCCAGGTATAAACCACACCAGGAATCAAATTGTAATTAACGTGAGGTTTTTGACCGACAATAAGCTCGGCCACAAAAACACCCTCTTCTTCCGCTTTATGAGCAAGCATTGCACCTTTCGTGACATCACCGATGGCATAAATATGTGAAACTGAAGTCTGCAAATGGGCATCAGTGAGAACACGAGAGCGCTCATCAAGAGTGACACCCGCCGCTTCCAAGTTAAGCCCTTCGGTAAAGGGTCTTCTACCAACAGCAACTAAACAGATTTCGGCATCGAGCTTGATCTCTTCACCCTTCTTAAGATTTTTAGCAACAATAGTCGCTTTATTCTTAGATCCTTTGGCCGAAGATACAGCATGTCCTGTTAGGATTTCGATTCCATCTTTTTTGAAGACCTTGCTAAGTACTTTTCCAAGGTCTTTATCCATCGTGCCAATCAATGACTCTGCGTACTCTACAATTGTTACTTTTGTGCCAAGGCGAGCGTAGACAGATGCCATCTCGCAGCCAATCACGCCACCACCGATGACAACCATTGATTTCGGTTGTTTTTCTAAAAAAAGTGCTTCGGTAGAAGTGATCACTGTTTTTTTATCGATTTCAATGCCAGGAAGAGTAGATGGCTTTGAACCTGTGGCGATAACAATATTTTTACCAGAAATAACAGTTTCGCCCTTCTCACTTTTAACTAGGACTTCATGGGCCGATTTAAAAGAACCAAGCCCTTGATGGACATCAATTTTATTTTTTTTCATTAAATAAGCAATACCGCCGACGTTGTCATTAACAACACCGCGAACGCGCTCACGCATTTTGTTAAAATCGAGTTCTACTTTTGAAACTTTAATTCCATGATCAGCATGGGAGTGAACAGTCTCATGATAGCGTTCTGAAGAATCGAGCCATGCTTTTGAAGGAATACAACCGACGTTGAGACAAGTACCACCTAGTGTCGAATATTTCTCAACAATGGCAGTCTTAAGTCCGAGCTGAGCACAACGGATAGCACAGACATATCCACCAGGACCCGAACCAATCACAACAACATCATATTCTTTTACTGACATAGCTTATCCTTCAAAAATTAAATTCCAAGAAGCATTTTGGCGGGATCTTCAATCATCTCTTTAACTGTTTTTAGGAAGGTCACCGACTCTTTGCCATCGACAACACGGTGATCATACGACAGCGCTAGATACATAACAGGGTGAATGACGACTTGACCTTTATGAGCGACGGGACGCTCAACAATATTATGCATCCCAAGGATGGCTGATTGAGGAATATTTAAAATTGGAGTTGAAAGCATTGAGCCAAAAACTCCGCCGTTGGTGATCGTAAATGTTCCACCTTGCATTTCATCAACCGTAAGCTTTCCATCGCGCCCTTTTAAAGCAAGACGCTTAATCTCAGATTCAATTTGTGCCATCGAAAGGCTTTCTGCATTTCTAACAACGGGTACAACTAAACCTCTAGGGGTTGAAACCGCAACGCCGACATCACAGTAATCGTGATAAACCAATTCCTCACCAGAGATTTGAGCATTAACACCTGGTACCTGCTGTAGCGCCAAACAACAGGCTTTAGTAAAGAAGCTCATGAAACCAAGTCCGATTTCATGCTTTTTATGAAACTCTTCTTTATAGCGCTTTCTAAGCTCCATGACTTCAAACATATCAACTTCGTTGAACGTCGTAAGCATGGCCGTCGAGTTCTTAGCTTCAGTTAGTCTCGAGGCGATTGTCTTTCTTAGGCGGGACATTTTTTCGCGGCGAACGCTACGAACGGCGCCACCGGCCGGCGTTACTTCCTGCAATTCTTTGGCAGGTGCTTTATCAGCACTTTTGGCAGGAGCTGTTGAAGCATTCAAGGCATCGGCTTTAGTAATTCGACCATCTTTGCCTGAACCATTGACTGCGTCTGTTGAAACGCCTTTTTCATCTAAGATTTTTCTTGCGGCAGGAGACGGAAAGTTTTTATCCCCACCTGTTGGCGCACTTGAACTTTGAGCTGGCTTTGATGCGCTCGACTCTTCTTTTTTAGGCGCAGACTCTTTAGCACCAGCACCTGGCTTAATTGTAGCGATGACCTCACCGATTTTAAGCTCACTCCCCTCTTCGGCCTTAATTGAAATCACACCTGAGACTTCAGCCGGTAGCTCCATATTGGCCTTATCCGATTCAATCTCACACAGATTATCGCCTTCTTCGACTTGATCACCGTCAGCAACCATCCAGCTGGCCAAAGTAACTTCGGTAACTGACTCGCCAATTTGTGGGATCTTTACTTCAATGCTCATATCTCATTTCCTTATAAAAATGCTTTCTTTAAAATTTCTTCTTGCTCTCTATTGTGGACAGAGGCAAAGCCTGTTGCCGGAGAGGCTGCGCTTCTTCTAGAGATACAATCAAAGTTCCCAAAGAGGTCGCGCCACCTCATAAGAAAAGTCCAGGCACCAATATTGAGTGGCTCTTCTTGGACCCAGCGGAAATTCTTAGCGCCTTTATACTTGGTCAAAAGCGCCTTAATTTGCTTTTCAGGTAGTGGATAGATCTGCTCTAAGCGAACAATTGCTACATCATCTCTAGAATCTTGATTCTTCTTTTCTAGAAGCTGATAATAAATTTTACCTGAACACATAAGAACTGTTTTCACCTTCTTCGCATCAACCTTGTCATCATCAATAATCTCTTGAAAGCTTCCCTTTACGAGATCATCAATTGATGAAGTACAGCGAGAATCTCTAAGTAATGATTTTGGAGTGAAAACGACTAAAGGTTTTCTAAACTCCCATTTAATTTGTCTACGAAGGGCATGAAAGAAGTTAGCAGGCGTCGTACAGTTAGCGATCACCATATTGTCTTCGGCACAAAGCTGTAAAAAACGCTCAATACGTGCTGATGAATGCTCTGGACCGGCACCTTCGTAACCATGGGGAAGAAGCATGACGAGATCACACATTCTGCGCCACTTGGTTTCCCCGGCACTGATAAATTGATCGATCATAATTTGAGCACCGTTGGCGAAATCACCAAACTGAGCTTCCCAAATATTCAATGACCAAGGACTGCCTTGAGAGTAGCCATACTCAAAACCTAAAACTCCGTATTCTGACAGCAGAGAGTTATAAATATTAAAGCGCCCTTGTCCTTCCTGGATATGATCAAGCCCACAATATGTTTCGCTCGTCATTTCATCGAATACTTTGGCATGACGATGAGAGAAGGTTCCACGCACAACATCTTGGCCAGAAAAGCGAACTCCAAAGCCTTCAGTTAAGACTGTGCCATAAGATAAAAGCTCGGCCATGGCCCAATCGACAGTGTCGTTAGTCCAAGAAGTTGCTCGATCATCAAGAATCTTTTGAGCTTTCTTAAGTGTTTTAAAACCTTTTGGAACTTTGGTGAAAGCTGCCACGATTTTATCAAGAGTTTTACGATCAACCGTCGTGTCGACCTTTTGATCAAAGTCCCCTGGTTTACTAAAACGAAGTTTCTCCCACTCTTTATGTGGGCCCTTCTTGCGATTAGGTAGCTCTTTTTGTTTTACGTTATTAAGTCGATCAGAGAGAAGATCTTTAAACTCTTTTTGCATCTGCTTGGCCAAACTCTTCATTTCAGGATCAGCAGCTAAAAGTTTTTCGAGATAAACTTCTCTTGGGTTTTTATGTTTTGAAACTAGCCCATAGAGGTGAGGCTGAGTGTACTTAGGTTCATCTCCTTCGTTATGACCATGCTTTCTATAGCAAACCATATCGACGAAAACATCTTTCTTAAATTTTTGTCTAAATTCAGTCGCAAGCTCAACCGCGTAGACAACCGATTCAGGTTCATCACCATTAACATGAATAATTGGGCAATCGAGCATCTTAGCGACACTAGTGCAATAATGTGTACTTCTGCCGTCACTGAAGTCAGTCGTAAAACCAATTTGGTTATTAATAACAAAGTGGATAGAACCACCGACGCGATAGCCAGGAAGTTCACTCATTTGCAGACATTCGTAAACCAGTCCCTGACCTGCAACTGCCGCATCACCATGAATGATAATAGGAACGATTTTGCTCTCATCATTGCCATAGGCGTGCTCAAGTTGAGCACGGTTATAGCCCATGACGACGGGAGCGATTGCTTCTAGGTGTGACGGGTTTGGCAAAATTTTAAGATAAACTTCTTGCCCGCCCGAGGCTTCTTTAATTGAAGTGAATCCCATATGGTATTTCACATCGCCATCCCCTGCCTGTGCCATCTCTTCGAGGGAGCCGCCTTCAAATTCAGAGAAAATATATTCGTAAGTTTTGCCAACGATATTGGCCAAAAGATTGAGTCGCCCTCTATGGGCCATACCAATAACAAATTCCTTTACACCAAGCTCGGCACCTTTATTAATAATAGCGTCGATGGCTGGAATCGTGGTCTCGCCACCTTCGAGAGAAAAACGTTTTTGACCAATGAACTTGGTTTGCAAAAAGTTTTCAAAGACGTTGGCCTCATTGAGTTTACGTAGAATTCTTTTTTTCTTATCAATTGGATAATTAATATTTTTAGCTTCAGATTCATATTTTTGTCTAAACCAACGACGAACATCTGTGTTCAAGCAGTGCATATACTCGACACCAATCTTTGAACAATAAATGGCCCTTAAGTGATCGAGGATTTCACGAAGTGTTGAGTTCGCTGGCAGACCAACAAACTCAGCACACATAAATGGTTTATCGAGATCATCAGTCGAGAGATCAAAGTGATCAAAAGAGATTCTGGCATCGCGGTCTTTTCTAGGACGAATTGGATTCGTATCTGAGACGAGGTGACCTCTGGAGCGATAACTTTGAATCAAACGAAAGACATTAAATTCTTTTCGCATTTTGGCGTCATCAATATCGCCACCGCTGCTAGGCATGCCTTGAAATTCAAAGCCCTGAAAAAACATACGCCAAGTCTCTTCCACACTTTCGGGATCTTTTTTGTAATCGTCATACAGACCGTCAATATAAGTAATGTCAGAAGCAGAGAGGTGGTTAAAATCGTGTCGTTTCATCGTGTGAAACCCTGTTACCCGTATCGGGATGAGTTGAATTTATGCTCGCGAGACTAGCCTTCTTAACGAAAGACTTTGCTTCATCAAAGATGGCCAACTATGCGAGACTATAGGCTTAGGATAGCATTTCGTGAAGGGTAAATAAGTAGACGGCAACAACTGCTGCAAAGAAATTTAAAGAGATTCGTAGAGGTAGGCACGCCCAGCATCAATTTTGATAGGGGCATTGCAATCGTGTTCATTATCTTGAGTATCACACTCAGATTTCTTGTCGCAAAACATACAGTCCTCGCCCATCACGCGCCCTAGACCACCGCATGAGCCCTGTAATTGTTTACCTTTCACCAGAACGCCAACGGCCATGGCAAGCATAAAGATAACTAGAACAATCAATGTCACAAAAAACAATTCAGTCATAATTACTTTTTAATATACTTGGAAAACTCAGGTGTCATCCACTCAGTAAATTTTCCATCTTTATTATGTGAAATCAAATACACGGCCATTTGATTATCACTAGCAAACTGCATAGCAAGTTGAGTTCCCATGGCCAAGAGGGCCGTCGCCAGACCATCGGCCTGGGTGCAATCGCCAGTCTCTTCAATCACGCTAACACTGGCAATATCTGACAGAGCTGGTGCACCAGAGCGTGGATCAATCACATGAGCATAACGCATACCATTGGATTCGAAGAAGTTTCTATAATCTCCAGAGGTGGCCAAAGCAGCATTATTTAAGAGTACGATTTTTTGGGCTGAGCCCAAATCCTCGCTTTCAGGAACACTAATACCTATCTGCCATGATGTCTCATCAGCTTTAGTCCCCTTCGTTCTGACTTCACCGCCTATTTCGACCATATAGTTTTCAACCCCATTCGATTCTAGGGACCTGCCCACCTGATCGACTCCCCATCCTTTGGCAATTGATGAAAGATCTAGTCTTACTTGCGGATTAGTTTTTCGAATCATTGGTTCAGTTTCGTCTACAATAACAAATTGATGGCCAACATTTTTCTTAGCTAAAGCAATTTGAGATTCTGTAGGTACAACTTTTGATTTTTTGGAGCCAAAGCCCCATAGATCAACTAATGGACCCACTGTTGGATCGTAAATCCCATCCGTTTTTTGCGCCAAGGCCAAAGCAACTTTAGTCACCCAATGAAAGCCTGGAGACACTTTAAACCAACTGTCTGTACTTTTAAGTCCATTAAATTTTTGAATTTCACTCTCATCTATATAAGTCGACATTTCTAAGTTAACGGCATTAAGCACTTGATCTACTTCTTTTGCTAACTCTTCGCGAGAAGATGTCTCTTCACTTGGGTAGTACTTAATGGCATAAGTCGTTCCCATTGTTTCGCCAAAAATAGTCAAAGCTTCAGGAGCCTGCTTTTTAGTACAGGAAACAAGTAAAGAAATAAGAATGAGAATTTTAATCATATTGATCTCTCAAAAAATAAAGCCACCCCAAAGGGGTGGCACGAAAAACTCTAGCCGCCGAAGTCATCGAGCATAATATCGTCGCGCTCAACACCAAGGGATAACAGCATATTAATAACTGCTTGGTTCATCATAGGTGGGCCACAAAGATAGTACTCGCAATCTTCTGGAGCCTCGTGATCTTTTAGATACTGCTCAAAAAGGACGTTGTGAATAAATCCTGTGTAACCAGTCCAATCATCGTCTGGTTGCGGCTCTGAAAGAGCGCAATGCCAAACAAAGTTATCGTTCTCGGCCGCAAGACCATCGAAGTCTTGTACATAGAACATTTCCTTTTTAGAACGTGCTCCATACCAGAAAGTCATCTTTCTCTTTGTTTCAATGCGCTTAAGCTGATCAAAAATATGTGAACGCATTGGCGCCATGCCGGCACCACCGCCAACAAAGACCATTTCTTTGTCAGTGTCGCGAGCAAAGAACTCGCCAAAAGGACCTGAGATTGTTGTTTTATCACCTGGCTTTAAATCAAAAATATAGGAAGACATCTTACCTGGCTCAACATTTGGAAGACGTGGAGGAGGAGAAGCAATACGCACATTAAGCATAATGATTCCCCTTTCTTCTGGGTAATTGGCCATGGAATAGGCGCGAATGACATCTTCTTCTGTATAACTCTTGTATTGCCAAATATTGAATTTATCCCAGTCTTCGCGAAATTTTTCTTCAATAATAAAGTCTTTATAATCAATTGAGAGTCCACCTGGGCGCTCGATTTGAATAAAACCACCTGCTCTAAAAGGAACAGCTTCTCCAGCAGGTAATTCAAGAATAAGCTCTTTAATAAAAGTGGCTACGTTATGGTTTGAGCGAACTGTACACTCCCACTTCTTAACGCCGAAGACCTCTTCAGGGACTTCAATTTTCATGTCATTTTTTACAGCGACCTGACACGAGAGACGACAGCCCTCTTTAGCTTCTCTTTTAGTGATATGAGACATCTCTGTTTCAAGAATATCTCCACCGCCAGACAGAACATTCACCTTACACTGACCACAAGTACCGCCACCACCACAGGCAGAGGATACAAAAAGCTTTTGATCAGCAAGGATATTTAAGAGCTTACCTCCAGCGGGAACAGAAACAGTTTTTTCATCATTGATGACAAGACTGATATTACCGCTGGCAACAAGCTTACTTTTCGCAATTAAAATAATACAGACGAGGGCCAAGATGACCGCCGTAAACATTGAGACGCCGAGGATGATTTCGTTCATATCGAATCCTAATTCCTAAAAATTAAAGTTGGATGCCTGAGAAAGATAAAAAGCCTAAAGCCATTAATCCAACTGTAATAAATGTGATGCCAAGGCCACGCAGACCTTCAGGAACATCACTGTATTTCATTTTTTCTCTAATCCCTGCAAGCGCGACAATCGCAATGGCCCAACCAAGACCTGAGCCAAAACCATAAGTCACACTCTCAGCGAAAGTATAATCGCGCTCAACCATAAAGAGTGATCCGCCGAGAATGGCACAGTTAACCGTGATTAGTGGAAGAAAGATTCCAAGTGCTGCATAAAGCGTCGGTACATACTTATCCAGTGTCATTTCCAAAATCTGAACGATAGCGGCAATAACCCCGATATAAGAAATCAGACCAAGGAAAGTTAGGTCTGTTTGTGGAAGTCCGGCCCAAGAAAGAGCGCCACCTTTAAGAAGGTTATTATAGATCAGGTTATTGGCAGGAACAGTAATGGTTTGAACCACGATGACCGCGATACCAAGACCAATGGCCGTTTTTACTTTTTTAGAAACCGCGATGAACGTACACATTCCAAGAAAGAATGAGAGCGCCATGTTTTCGATGAAAACTGCTTTGGTGAGAATACTTAAATGATGTTCAAACATATCTTTCTCTCTTAGTTACTTTGTTCAACTTGGTCTTTCTTCCATGTGCGCAGTCCCCAAATGAAAAATCCAATCAGGAAAAAAGCGCTAGGAGAAAGAAGCATCATGCCATTGCCTTGATACCAGCCACCTTCATTTGTCAGCGGAAGAATCGAGATGCCAAATAGTTTTCCAGAACCAAAAAGTTCTCTAAACAAACCGACAAAGATCAAGACGATACTGTAACCAAGACCGTTACCAATACCATCAAGAAAACTCATGATAGGGCCATTTTTCATGGCATAGGCTTCGGCACGTCCCATCACAATACAGTTTGTAATGATAAGGCCGATATAGACCGACATACTTTTAGCAATGTCATAAACAAACGCCTTAAGTAGTTGATCTGTCACAATGACCAGTGAAGCAATAATCGTCATCATGACAATGATTCGAATGGAGCTTGGAACATGGTTTCTAATGATAGAGACACAAAGGCCGGAAACAGCACAAACAACAGTCACGGCCAAGGCCATAACCATAACTGATTCCATTTTTGTGGTTACCGCAAGGGCCGAACAAATCCCCAGGATCTGTAAAGCGATTGGGTTATTATCAAACATTGGACCGAAAAGGGTTTTCTTAATACTCATCCCCTTCCTCCTTATTGGGCCATAGAAACAGAGTCATCACTTGACGCTGCTTCATTTTGGCTTCGAAAGTTATTTAGATATTTTTGAAATCCGTCACTGCCAAACCAATAGTTCACTAGGTTTTGAACACCAAGTGAAGTAATCGTGGCTCCTGAGAGACCGTCAATCTTATGTTCTGCACCTTCTGGCGCTGCACCTTTAACAACATTGATCACTGGCTTGCCGTTTTCATCATAGATTTTTTTGCCGGCCCAAAGAGATTTCCAACGAGGATTATCCACTTCGCCGCCAAGACCAGGAGTTTCACCGTGCTCATAAAAGCCGATACCCTTTACAGTATTCACATCACTTGAAAGAGCAATGAAGCCCCAAAGTGTCGACCATAGACCTTTACCGTGGATTGGAAGAATAACCATCTCTACTGTCCCCTCGGGCTTATAGATATAGATTTTTCCGTACTTGGCGCGGGATTTAATTTTTGCGATGTCTTCGCTGGTAGGAATTGAAACCGATTGTTTAGGATCTTTCGAAGCTTCACGCTGATTATAGGCTGCAGCGTCTATATCAGTCGCTTCTTCACCCGTTTCGAGATTGATAACTTTTGTTTCTATTTTAGCAAAAGCAGATTCGATCTCTTTAACTGATGGATTGCCTTTGATAAGGCCAGCCGCCATAAGAAGGTTTTTCTTCACATCGAGAACTTTGTTAGCTTCTTGCATAGGTCTTAGTGAAACGGCTGATCCCGACACAAGGACGGCACAAACGGCACATAAAAGACCGGCGACAATAAATGTTTTAGCAATTGAATCGTTACTCATAATTCCCCCACCTACGCTTTGGTGCGCGCTAGGCGACGTTTAATATTTCCTTGAACCACAAACCAATCAATCAGTGGTGCAAAGACGTTAGCAAAAAGAATCGCCAACATAATCCCTTCTGGATAGGCTGGATTGAGTACGCGAATCAAAATCGTCATGACTCCGATAAGAAGTCCGTAAACCCATTGACCTTTTTGCGTCATCGCTGCTGAGACAGGATCAGTCGCCATAAAGATGGTACCAAAAGCAAAGCCACCAAGAACCAGATGCCAGTACCAAGGGACAGAGAACATTGGGTTTGTCGTTGAGCCAATTCCGTTAAGAAGCATGCCAAAACCAACAGCGCCAATGACAACTGAAAGCATGATGCGCCAAGAGCCGATGCCAGAGGCAATCAAGTAACCTGCTCCAAGAAGACATGCGATGACCGATGTCTCACCCATTGAACCTGGAATAAATCCAATCAAAGCATCCATAAAAGAGAATTGTTCTGCAAGAGCGGCCATCCCACCAGAGGCGGCAACACCTAAGGCCGTCGCTGAGGTATAACCATCAACTGCAACCCAAACCGCATCACCTGAAATTTGTGCTGGGTAAGCGAAGTACAAAAATGCGCGAGCGGTAAGAGCTGGATTAAGAAAGTTTTTACCGGTTCCACCAAAAATTTCTTTACCGATCACCACGCCGAAAATGATTCCGACGGCAACTTGCCACAGTGGGATTGTTGCAGGAAGAGTTAAAGGAAAAAGCATTCCCGTTACCAAGAACCCTTCATTGATTTCGTGTTTTCTTACGGTAGCAAAAATGGCTTCACAGGCACCACCAGCTATATTCGTCACCAAGAAGACGGGGACAAAATAAAGGGCACCGTGAACAAAGCAAGCTAAGAGATTAGATGGATTAACACCAAGGCCTAACATTGTAAGAATATCACCGCGCCAACCTGAAGCTGATTCAAGTCCAGCCTGAGTTAAAGCGAAATTAGCCTGATGACCTGTATTCCACATAGCGAATAAAATGGCAGGGATTAGGGCAAAAGCAACAGTGATCATGAGGCGTTTTAGATCAAGCCCGTCGCGAACATGAGTTTGCCCTGTTGTGACAGAGTCTGGCGTATAAGCAAAGGTGTCGATCATTTCGTAAACGGGGTAAAACTTCTCAAGTTTTCCACCTTTAACAAAACGATGATGTTGCCCATCAAGAAAAGTTCTAAGCGCTTTCATTATCCTTCCTTCTCAATGATGTTGAGGCTCTCACGCAGGATAGGACCGAAGTCAGTTTTTCCTGGATCTGCATAGGTACATAATGCCAAGTCTTCTTCATCAAGTTCAAGCGCTCCAAGCTCTTGAACTCCATCTGTATCTTTGGCCAATAATAAACGTAGAAGTTGAGTCGGCAAAATATCTAAAGGCATAACCTTCTCGTAGCTACCAACTGGAACAATCGCTCTTGGAGAGCCATTGGTATTTGTATCAAATGAAAACTTCTTACTTGGAAAGAGCTTCGATACAAAAATATTTTTTACTGAAAACTTATCAAATCCTGGTGAGTGCCAACCAAGAAACTCTCTATGGCGTCCCTCTTCAAGTAATGTAATTTGATTATGGAAGCGGCCTAGAAAACAAAAAGGTGCTTCGCCAGCCTGACGACCATTAAAGACTGAACCTGAAACGCGGCGTACTTCACCAGACTTAACTTCACCTTCAAGCAGATTGCAAAGACAAGCTCCAAGGCGAGTCTTAATTAGGCGCGGCTGAGTCGCCATGGGTCCAGCAACTGCTGCGACTCTCTCTACAAAAAGCTTGCCTTCAAGGAAGAGTTTTCCAACGGCGATAACGTCTTGGTAACCAATATGCCATACCGTTTTCTTGGCGCCGACTGGATCGAGCATATGAATATGCGTTCCAACATTACCTGCAGGGTGAATGCCAGAGAACTCTTGGCGCTCAATCTTGCCTTCAGTTGGGACATTGATATGACTTCCACCGCGGACACAAACAAATGTTTTTCCATCAGTAAGTTTAGAAAGTGTTTTCACACCGTGCTCAAACGCATCAGTGTGTTCTTTAATAACAACTTCTGGGTACGGAGCGAGTGGATTAGTATCTACTGCCGTAATAAAAATTGAACTCGGTTTTGTTCCTGGCGTGGCACTTTTTGAAAATGGACGCGTACGAAGAGCTGTCCATAGACCCGATTCGATCAACAGACCTTCCACATCATCTTTAGATTTTGTGAAAGACACTTGATCCATCCCATCACCTTCGATTTCGATGATCAAGTTTTCAAAAACACGTCTCTCTCCACGAGTCACACTTTTCACTGTTCCGGATGCTGGCGCAGTATAAATGACTCCTGGAACTTTCTTGCACTCAAAGACCGGTTGACCAAGTTTAACTTTGTCTCCTTCTTTGACGAGCATCGATGGTTTCATGCCAACGTAATCAGGGCCTAACAATGCGACTTCTTTGATCGCTCTTCCCTTTTCAATGGCTTGTTTTGGATGACCTGTAATGGGCAGATCGAGACCCTTTTTGATTGTGTGGATCATGGCTTTAGCAAAACCTGGTTGAAGGTTCGTATAATAAAATTAATCTGATATTTAAGGGAAAAGTAACAGATTGTGTCCTATATGACATCTGGAATTTTAAGTACTTGTCTAAGAAATATTATGCTTTGCGCCTCAATTATTTTTAGCGTCCACAACATTTTTTATATTTTTTTCCAGAGCCACATGAGCAAGGATCGTTGCGACCAACCTTTAACTCTGATCTTTTAATTGGCGTATGAAACACCTCACCATCGACGTAGAACCACTTTCCGTCATTTTTCTCAAAATGGGATAGCTCATGGTGGTCAAAATGTTGCCCTTTAATTTCATACGCAGCGCAAAACTCAACATGGCCATGCGTGTCAGGTTTTTCTTCATCAGCAAAAGCTTCCATGATTTCAAGTCCACTCCAGCTTGAGCTGTCGGCCCAAGTCTTCATGCCTTCCATATCAAACTCTTCACGATGCTCTGGGTGAAGCGAATCGTGCAAAAATTGAATCGCTCCCTTGGCAAAAGCACTGTAGCGAGCGCGCATTAACTTCTCAGGAAACTCAGGCCAAGACTTACCTTCGTGAAAAGGAGCACAACAATCTGCATAAGTAGTACCAGAAGCGCATGGACAATTTTGTGACATAAAAAACCCTTATATTCTGTAAATAAGCTCTGAGAGCTGTGTATTGTCTTCGTTAAAATGAACTTTAGATTCCCAAATTCTGCTAGATACTAGCGTAAAGTGCGGCTTTAGCAAATCGAGATAAAATTGTCTGGGTCTTCTGATCGCCAAATCGTCATAAAAATCGAGATGGTTGATTTGTTTATCAAGCTCCTTATCTGTCGGAACCGTCAGATAAAGATAGCGGCACATACGTGATAATGTAGGCACCACTTGAATTAATTCCTCTTCACTTAGATATTGCCAAACAGAGGTGCAAAGACACAGATCAAACCAGCGCGCTCCACTGACTTGGGCCTTGGCCCATTGATCTAAGGATTGGCATTCCAATTTAATTTTCGTTTCTTCACATTTTCTAATACGAACAGAGCCCTTATCATAGGCGTGAATAGAGGGTTCGATTCCATTAAAGCGCCATGGCTTAAACTTCTTCAGGACGGCGTGGCTTAGAAAGCCCAGGCCAAAACCAAGATCGACTATACTCTTGATCTCAACTTGCTCAAGCTCGAAAAAACTAGCCAGATATTTAGCGTGCAGTTTGGCATTTCCGATGCCATCCATATCTTTTGGACTGGAGTAGTTTTTATCCCAATAATCTTTAGAGAAACCCTTTTTGCCATTCTCCATTAGGCGATCCTTTGTTGTAAGTGGCGAACGCTCCAAAAACCAGAGAAAAGTCTAAAGACATTTAACGAAATTAATCCAATCCATACACCCATCAGGCCATCAACACTAAGAGCGATAGGTAAAAAGACGAAAAGCGCTCCCACCATCATCCAGCGTCTGACAAAGACAAAGCCTCCAACTGGTCCAAGTCCAAAAAGTAGACCGTCGTAGACAAAGGCCAGTGCGTTTGGAATTTGTGAGAGCACAATCCAAGGCCAAATTGTTGAGATCAAGTTAAGCACTTCAGGATCATTGGTAAAAAGTTGTTGCGTAAAAGACTCAAACAGAAAGTAGAAAATACTAAAACTCAAACCAAGAAGTGCCCCAAGTCCAAGAACTCGTTTTGTAAGAAGTGAAAACTTTTGCTGTTGTTTCATTCCACTAAAACTCGAACCTTTAATATTCGCTGTGATAGCAACGCCATCAATGAAAAATGAGACGAACAACCAAACTTGCAATAAGATCTGATGACTCGCAAGAGCGACTTCGCCTTCGGCAGCAGCGAGCTTAGCTCCAAGAAAGAGACTGCCGGTCAAAAAGACCGAGCGACCAAAAAGATTCAGAGAATTTTTTCCAAATTTAAACCAATGCTCTCTTGGCGGTAGTTTTTTAAAGCTCTCGCGGATTCTTGGCTCAAGAAATAAAGCGATAAAACAAAAAATCATCCCAAGTCCATTGGCCAAAACGGTGCCCCAAGCAGCGCCACTAAGACCAATACTCATGGGATAGAGAAACAACCATGAAAGAAAAATATTCAAACCTGTCGTGATTAAGACAAAGGTAAGTGCAAGATTAACTCTGGATAATCCTCTCAGCAGTGACATTGAAGTCATAAAAAGAATGGCAAAGGGATGACCTATGAGTCGTGGAATAAAATATTCGTCTATCTCGCCTGGACTTAAGTCTGGGGAGCTCATCAGCTCGTATAAAGGGAGCCGAAAAAGATAGAGCAAGAATGCTGTTATTAAACCGACAAACAATGCAATGGTGAGGCTAACCCTCGTGCTACCACCGACTTCAGATTGATCCGAGCTCGCTACAGCTGAGGTCGAAGCATGAACTAGAAAATTAAAGACCCAAGTAAAACTGGTAAGTAATGTGGTACCTACCGCTAAAGCTGCCAACATTTTTGTATCGAGCTGACCGACTAAGGCAGTATCGACCACACTTGAGAGCGGCTCCAAAAGTGAAGCCGCGATCGAAGGGAGCGAAAAAAGAATGATCTCGCGCAAAATCTAGGCAGACATTGGCTGATAAATCGCCAGCCAGATGGCAACGCTAACCAGTGAAATCACAAAGGCAAAAGCTAGATTTCTGTGAGCGCGTAGTCTTTTGGCAGCAATTGGAGCAAAGGCAACGGCAATAAGCCAAATCGCAATCTTCGCCTTAATCCAAGTTGGCCACCCTTCCGTATGACTGACTCCAAGACGGGCCATGAGCCCCATGCCAGCAACAAAGATCAAAAAACTAACAATTCCAGTCAGGATCTTCCAAAACTTTGTGTTCAGATCGGCATATAAAGTGATCGCCGCGCCTGAAACAAATAAAACAACAAAAATGATGTGTAAAAGCTTGTAAACTTCATAAGGCACAGAAAACCTCGCTGGTTAAAATTCAAAATAAAGATACAATACTGTTATGGAAAGGCTCAAGCAACTTGTTGTGCGTGGAGAAAAAGTCTTACGCGGCAGCTATAACTACTTTAGATTCAATAATATCTACTCAGAAGAGACTTTTGAGGTGTACCGCGACAGGCAGGACTTCGCCGTATCTTTTTATGCCGACATCCACTCTAGAGTTTCCACAGGTGAATTATTAACCATTAATGTTGATGTGAAGCTTGGAAAGGACTTTGTGCCAACCTATGTCAAAGTGGTTAGAGCACTTGGCAAAGATCTTGTCACTGAAACCTATACTTTTGAAAAATCGTCCTCATCGGTTGAATACACCTTCGAAACTGAAGCTGAAACACAAAGCGCCAAAATCCCTATTAGCTCCAAGTTTCATGTGGCCACTCCAGCAGCTTGCTCAAGCATGGTGTTCTTAAAGTCTAAAAAAGAAGATACGACCTCAAAGAATTATTATCACCTCATTCAATCTTCTAATAATTGGAAATATGACTCCGTTCCTGGCGTTAAAATGATTGCCATGCAAAGAGTTGGCACAGGTAGTGAGAGCATAGTCATTGATGGTCATTCTGTTCAAGCGACACATTACAGACTTTTTGAAGACGATAGTGACTCTCTTGATAATCAACAAGCGCTTAAAGTTCATATTTCAAAACATGCCACCGTCCCCTATATGATCAAGAGTGACGATGGCACTAAAGTGCAAATCAAATTCTTAAACGATCTCGATCGCGACTAACTTATATTATGAGTCACTCTAATTGCTTTTCTAGGCTTTGGAACTTGCGCCTCCTCCTCAAAGGAATTGGGATCAATCGCTAAGTTATAATGCCAAAGGAATTTAAACATTCCTCTATAAGCATAGAAAATATAGCCAGAGCACGACATCATAAGAAGCGCGATAAATGTACCGATACCTGGATCAATAAAAGTATGGAACAACAGAATATTAACGAGCACTGGGAATACAAAAAGTGTGGCCAGTGGAACAAATACTCCTGCGATTAATGCTAGAGCTGCAACAATCTCAATCGTCTTAATAGTCCAAAATAAATAACCTGTCTCTTGCAAGGCTACGATAAAATCAGAGCCTGCCGCGCTCACATGGGGAAGCTTGATCAGTCCGTGATAATCGTTGAGTCCTATTAACAAGAGAGCTAAAGCAAGTAAGGACCTGGAGATAATTAGGGTAAAATCGTTATTGATTTTGGTGTTCATAGACTCCTCCTTATGTATTTAAAACACTGGAATCATTATGAACCATCAATGTCATGGACGTTTCAAATCCGTGTCAACTCAGGATTTGTCTAACGCTTACGGGGCTTTCCGTCATGAGTGCCAAGGGTCTGATTCGGAATATCCGACCATAGAGCGCCTTTTTCACGCATTTGTTCATTGCGCTCAGGGTGAAGAGGGTAAAAGATTTGATTATCCGGTTTCGTTGCTTCGCCACCTACAAGTAAGACGGCCACCTTATCACTATCATTGATGAAAGTATGCGCAATCCCTGTGCCCGAAGGAAAGGCCACAAAGTCGCCTTGCTTAAGCTGCTGTAGTTCACCATTAATCCACACGCTTGGCTCACCGGATACAACAAAAGCAAACTCTTCTTCGGTTTTCTCGGCGTGTGGCCAACTTGTTCTTCTACCAGGAGGAATGGTTTCGATATGAATACCAACTTTTTGAAGTCCCAGCTTCTTTCCCACGGGCGCGCCAATGGCGAGTAGCTCAGAGCTTCCAGGGTAGCAGGCTGTATCTTCATCCATGAGCTCACGATAATTAGCAATAAAATCAAATTTTTTCATAGCCTCTATCGTACATATAAGAACACTATGACTCAATAGCGACGAAGGCGTTCAACAAGTGAATTGAAGCGAAAATTATCTAGCTTCATTGACTTCTTCTTTCTAATCTTGCGAGCCAACTTGCGTCCGACATTTCCATTAAATAGATCAACTCCATAGGCCGCCACCCCAAAAGGAAGTAAAGCAACGTCAATACCAAGACCTATGGCCGTGAGAGGTACGGTAATACCAGCTCCAATAAAGTAGAGCATGATAAATTCTTGGTCATCCCAAGGTAGTTTTGTAAAACCTTGCATTAAAAAGAAGAAGTTATCCTTCACGAGTGCTCGATCATCCATTGAAAGAGTATCAATCATCTTGGCATAATCATTTTGATCGAGACGAGACAGTACTTCCCTTTCTCCATCAATATCTAAAACAAACTCAATGGTAGAGCACTGATCGATACAATTAACAGAGATAGTATCGCCTGTTCGTCGATTACTAACTTTTGTTACAGTCGTTTGTGCAAAGACGCTAAAGCTTAGAATAAGTAGCAAGAACGAAGTCATGATCTTTTTCATACAGTTCCCCCTGGAATATGAATTAACAGCAAGCTATGTAATCAGCTTGGACGCGACATTCACCTAGGTTCATGAGTGTAAAAAGTTCACAGTTAAAGAGCGCTCAAACGCCGTTTGGACCATTCTCGTGCAAAACAAAGTCTTTTATCGACTCACAAGCTTCTTTTAGAGGAGTTCGGCGAATCTTGTAAGGTTCCATTAACTTCAATAAAGTTTGCATGGTTCTGCCCTTCCACCCCTTAACTCTTGAATCGACAACAATAATGCCACCAAAATCAGCCTCAGTACGTAGAAGTCGTCCTAATTTTTGATGCAGGCTTCTGGTACGATGGGCCAAGTAATAGTCCGTAAAGGCGTTACCTAGTCCAGACTCGTAAAAGTCTTGGCGTTTATCAATAACTAGTTCTTTCCTAAGATCAGGAATTTTATCGACAAAGACAAACTGCAAAGCTTCACCAGGAATATCAATTCCCTCACCAAAACTTTCCATCCCCACAAGAATGCCCGACTTCGAGTTTTTAAAATCATCGACGACATTATTGCCCATGCCTTGAACAAAGACCGGAATTTCACCATCAAATGCAGCAAGTAAAAGTTCACAGGCAATATCAAAGCGCGACTTGGCAGAAAAAAGCAGCAAGCTCCTTCCTCCTAGATCGCGAATAAGAGGAACAATTTCTTTTAAGACCGAAGGAACAAACCCACTTTCATAGAGCTTAGGCACATCATCACAGAGAAAGACTTTGGTTTTATTCTCGTAATCATATGGCGCGGGTAAAAAGAATCCCTGCTTAAAGCGGCGGTCTGATTCGAGATAAGAATAACCTGTGGCCCATTCCATACCTCGCGCCCCCATATCACCTTTAGCATTTCCAAGTGTGGCAGATGTATAAACAACAGCGCTGGAAGTTTGCAAAAGATTATCGTGAACCGCGCGACCTACATCAATAGGAGCGGCACTAAAAACAAAGCCATAACGCTCGTGAAAACGCATAGCATGAGCATAGCCTTCTTTATGTGAAGTAATAGTATCCAGTGCGCCGAGAATATCTTGAACTTGTCCGACGAAAGCTTCAAAGCGAGTAAAGGCTTGAGCCTGATTATCATTTTGCATGTCCTTACTCTCCCACATGAGAGAATAAGGTAAGAGCACATCATTATAATGGGCCAAGATATTTTTAACCGAGTCTAAATGATTAAAGATCGACGTTCCTAAAAGATCATTTTTATTCTTACCACCAACCATCGGAAGCTCGTTCCAAAATTGATCCGTATAACGGGCCACGGTTTTTTTGAAATAGCGCTCAACTAAGTCGCGAAGTCCAAGGATATGATCTTGCAACATCACCATAGTCTGTTGCGATGACTCTCTAATCGCATTGATTTTAGGAGTGCTTGATCCATGCTCTGATTCAAACTGGGCCATCAAATAATAAAGAGAGCCTATTCCCTGTCCATTTTGAAGATTCTTCATGAGCGAGTTAACACTATCTTCATCAACTTCGTGACTAAATGCTCTAGTCGTCTCTTCTTCAATTTTATGTGCTTCATCAACCACAATGTGAGCAGGTCTAGGAAAACCTCTCGGCCAGGAAAACATCAAGGCGTGGTTGCCAACAATAATATCGGCCTCTCTCGCCTCTCGCAGACCTCCAAGGTAGGAGCATTCGTTCTTAAAGGGGCATTTGCTTCCAGCGCAGGCCCTAAAGTCGACGGCCAATTCCTTTTCTTTGGTGGCAAAAGCCGCGAACTTAATTTTAAAGAGATATGGTAGATCAGCGCGCAGGATCTTATCATCTCCCTCGGCCTTAGAATTATAGAAAAAGACCATCTCAAAAAAGAAGTCTGTAAAGCGCGAAGCAAAGTCTTGATCGCGAAGGAGCTCACCTGAATCATTTTCTTGGCGGTACAGCAGTTCGCATAAATGGTTATTGCTTCCGACTAATCTTTTAATTTTTAATTTATCTTGAGATAGCCCAAGCATTTTTCTAAGCTGAGGAACATCCTTACTCATGCATTGGTGTTGTAACGTCTTCGTTCCAGTAGAGATGAGGACTTGCTTTTTCTCAGCTAAACTAAAAAGCGCCGAGGGCACGAGATAGCCAACAGTTTTACCTGTACCAGTTGGTGCTTGAACCAGGGCATGGACATTATTCTTAAAGCACTGCCCGACGCGAAGAGATAATTCCTCTTGCGCTGGACGATAGATATAGCCTGGGAAAATTTCTTTAAGCAGCTCTTCGCTTCTAAAGACTTGTTTAATCCGCTCGCCGTCAAAGCTAACTTCATAGCGAGGTGTAAATTCATTGGCTTCAATGGTCTCAGGTTTTTTAAAAGCGACTTTAAAAGCTTCTTCCAAGTTAAAATCAATAGCATCTGCAATATCTTTTAAATCAATAATATCGAGTTCAAAGAATTTAAAAAACCACTCGTTTTCAAAGTTAAACTTTTTAGCCCCGGCCATGAGAGCTTGAAAGCGCTCAGGATCTTTTCTGGCGTGATAAGTTGCAAGCAAAATGACTTTAAGGAGGTCTCTTGAATCGGCCAAACCTCTGTGTTCTTCTTTTTCTGCCAATTGCCAATCGACGATGAAGCCCTCAAGTTTAAACGAGCTGCGCTCGGGATAAAGAAGACCTAGGTAATAAAGCGAATCTTGCCAACGCTCTCTGCCACTTCCGTCGTCTATTTTGGCGAAGTCATCGCCTAAAAAAGCTTTTTCAAAGTCGGCGTTATGCGCGATGAGATCGTGGCCAAAAAGATCCATGACTTCAGGTTCGACTCGCTCCCACGCTGGAGCATTTTTAACCATGCTGGTTGTGATACCCGTGAGTTTTTTAATGATATGAGGAATTTCTCGATCAAAGCGCACTAAGGACTCATAGGTACGAACCAGCTTAGAGCCTTCAAATTGCAAAAATCCGACATCGATAATTTTATCAAAATTTGAGTCGATGCCAGAAGTTTCAATATCGATTAGGGCCCATCGCCCTAGACTTTCGCCAGTTGCCATTAGATATCCTCAAGGAGCCATTGCTGCAAAGTGCATTATCGTTTATAACCAAACGGTCATCAAAAGTACCATTAAAGAGGC
>TARA_R110000868_G_scaffold6550_2_pt1 | contig 90932 bp, 73 predicted proteins | sample TARA_R110000868 | Tara Oceans TARA_R110000868 (sample SAMEA4397489) | marine metagenome | biome: Polar Biome; feature: [SRF] surface water layer (ENVO:00010504); material: water (ENVO:00002006), including particulate matter (ENVO:01000060) such as... | depth 5 m
TCCCGACACGCCGGCCATCGCCATGACCTTGCAATATGCGCGCGAACTGATGGGCTTTCCGCGGCATTTATCCCAGCATCCCGGTGGCTTTGTGATGACGCAGGGACGGCTCGACGAGATCGTGCCGCTGCACAATGCCGCCATGCCCGACCGCACGGTTCTGGAATGGGACAAGGAGGATATCGACGCGCTCGGCCTGATGAAGGTTGATGTGCTGGGTCTGGGCATGCTGACCTGCGTCGCGCGCGCTTTCGAGCTGGTGCAGAACCATTATGGCCGCGCCCTGAGCATGGCGACCATCCCGCAGGCCGATAGCGCCGTCTATGACATGATCTGCAAGGCCGATACGGTGGGGGTCTTCCAGATCGAGAGTCGGGCCCAGATGACCATGCTGCCGCGCCTGCGGCCGCGCACCTTCTATGATCTGGTGATCGAGGTCGCCATTGTCCGGCCCGGCCCGATCCAGGGCGATATGGTGCACCCCTATCTGCGCCGCCGCTCTGGCCTGGAAACGGTGGAATACCCGTCAAAGGCGCTCGAGGACGTGCTGGGCAAGACGCTCGGCGTGCCGCTCTTCCAGGAACAGGCGATGCGGATCGCGATTGTCGCGGGCGGTTTCACCCCGGCCGAATCCGACCAGCTGCGCCGCTCCATGGCGGCCTTCCGGCGCTCGGGCACGATTTACGAGATGGGCGAAAAGCTGATGTCCGGCATGATCGCCAATGGCTATGAGCCCGATTTCGCCGCACGCTGTTTTAAACAGCTCGAAGGCTTTGGCGAATACGGCTTTCCGGAAAGCCATGCCGCCAGCTTCGCGCTGATCGTCTATGTCTCCTGCTGGCTGAAGCATTACTATCCGGACGTCTTCGCCGCCGCGATCCTCAATTCCCAGCCAATGGGGTTTTACGCCCCGGCCCAGCTCGTGCGCGATGCCCGCCAGCACGGTGTCGAGGTCAGGCCGCCCGACATCAATCATTCCGACTGGGACTGCACGCTCGAGCCGCTCGCTCACACGCCGGCGCGCCATGCCCTGCGTCTCGGCCTGCGCCAGATCAAGGGCCTGCGCGAAGCCTCAGCCGCCCGCCTCATTGCCGCGCGCCAGGAGGGCGGCCTCTTCACCAGCGTGCCCGATCTCGCCCGCCGCTCACGCCTCGACCGCGCCACGATGGACCGGCTGGCCAATGCCGACGCCTTTGGCTCCGTCGCGCTCGACCGCCGCCAGGCCGGCTGGACGGCGCTGGCCCAGGCCGGCAGGCCCCTGCCCCTGTTCGAGCATGCCGATGAATATGGCCACGAAGCCGCGACCGCCCTGCCGCAGATGAGTGCCGGCGAGGAAGTGGCGCGCGATTACGCGACGCTGCGCCTGTCGCTGAAGGCCCACCCGATGAGCTTTTTCCGTTCCGAACTGGAAGAGAGCGGCCATGTCAGGGCCGACCAGCTCACCGAAATGCGCGATGGCCGCTGGGTGACGCTGGCCGGGCTCGTTCTGGTGCGCCAGCGTCCCGGCTCGGCGAGCGGCGTCATCTTCGCGACGCTGGAGGATGAGAGCGGTGTCGCCAATATCATCGTCTGGCCGAAATGCTTTGAACGCCATCGCAAGATCGTCATGCGCTCCAAGCTGATGAGCGTCACCGGCCGGCTGCAGAAGGAAGGCGAAGTGATCCATATCATCGCCCACCGCATCACCGACCACAGCTGGCGCCTCGCCGCCCTCGCCGATGGCGAAGACTTCTCAGCGGCCCTCGCCCACGCCGACGAAGTCGCCCGCCCGCAGGACGATCCCCGCCTGATCGCCATGTATCGCCGCGTCATGCAGGGCGAGCGGCTGGAAGATATCCTGCCGAAGAGCCGGGATTTTCATTGAGGTGATTAAGGCGCCCGGATCCGCTCCACCATCTGCCTGACATCCTCCGGCGGCGGGGCTGTCGCCAGCGTTACCGCGATCGAGACCGCGAAGCTGATCAGCATGCCGATCGTGCCGAAGCCTTCGGGCGAGACGCCGAGGAACCAGTGGGCGGCGTCATTGGGGAGCCAGCCGAAGACCTTGAAGGTGAGGATATAGGCGCCCGTCACGATGAGGCCGGTGAGCATGCCGGCGATGGCGCCTTCCTTGGTGGCGCGTTGCCAGAAAATGCCGAGCAATATGGCGGGAAAGAAGGTCGCCGCCGCGAGGCCGAAGGCCAGTGCGACGACGGAGGCGACGAAGCCGGGCGGATAGATGCCGGCCAGGATCGCCACCAGCACCGCGCCGACTGAGGCGAGCCTCGCGATCAGGAGTTCCTGCTTGTCGGTGATACTTCGGAAAATGACTTTCTTGCACAGATCATGGCTGATCGAGGAGGAGATGACGAGCAGGAGGCCGGCCGCTGTCGAGAGCGCGGCGGCGATACCGCCGGCCACGACCAGGCCGATCACCCAGGCGGGCAGATTGGCGATCTCCGGATTGGCGAGCACGAAAATATCGCGATTGAGCGTAGTGACTTCATTGGTGGCGGGGTCGGCGCGGTACTGGATCCGGCCATCGCCATTACGGTCTTCAACGCCGAGAAGGCCGGTCACCTCCCAGCGATGAAACCAGTCGGGCGTGGCGCTTTCGCCCTCGGTGACATCGGCGGGGTCATAGACGGACTCGTTCACCGTCTCGATGAAATTCATCCGGGCGAAGACGGCGACGGCGGGCGCGGTGGTGTAGAGAAGCGCGATGAAAAGGAGCGCCCAGCCAGCCGATTTGCGGGCATCCGCCGCGCTCGGCACGGTGAAGAAGCGGATGATGACGTGGGGCAGGCCCGCCGTGCCGGCCATCAGCGCCAAGGTGATGGCGAAGACGTCGAACATGGATTTCGAGCCGGCCGTATAGGCGTTGAAGCCGAGATCGACGAGCGTCTGGTCAAGCTTGAGCAATAGCGGCAGACCGTCGACGGCATTGCCGATCAGGCCGAATTGCGGGATGGGCGAGCCGGTCAGCTGCAGCGAGATGAAGATCGCCGGCGTCATGAAGGCGAAGATCAGCACGCAATACTGGGCCACTTGCGTGTAGGTGATGCCCTTCATGCCGCCGAGCCCGGCATACATCAGAACCACCAGCCCGCCGATCACGACACCGACCTCGACCGGCACTTCCAGAAAGCGCGAGAAGGCAATGCCGACGCCCTGCATCTGGCCGGCGATGTAGGTGAAGGAGACGAAGATGGCGCAGATCACCGCCACGACGCGGGCCGTGTCGGAATAATAACGGTCGCCGATGAAGTCGGGCACGGTGAATTTGCCGAAGCGGCGCAGATAGGGCGCCAGCAGGAGGGCGAGCAGGACATAGCCGCCGGTCCAGCCCATCAGATAGACCGAGCCGTCATAGCCGGAAAAGGCGATGATGCCCGCCATGGAGAGGAAGGAGGCGGCGCTCATCCAGTCGGCCGCCGTCGCCATGCCGTTGAAAACCGGATGGACGTGATGGCCGGCGACATAGAAATCGCCGGTCGAATTGACGCGCGAGGCAATGGCGATGGAGATGTAGAGGGCGAAGGAGCCGATGACGAAGAAGCTGGTCCAGAACAGGGTCGCGCTCATGAGCCGGCCTCCTCATCGGGCGTGTCTGAGACGCCGAACTTCGCCTCGAGCCGGTTCATCGCGTGGGCGTAATAGAAAATCAGGATGACGAAGGTGAAGATCGAGCCCTGCTGGGCGAACCAGAAGCCGAGCGGTGCGGCACCGATGGAGAACTGGTCGAGCCAGGGACGCAGGAGAATCCCGAATCCGAACGAGACGGTGAACCAGATCGCCAGAAGAGCTCCCATAAGTGTGAGATTGGCCCGCCAATAGGCGCGTTGCTTGTCAGTGGCTTGTCCGGACATGATCTCCCCCCGCTTGTCTGCGGCGCGAGCTTTGCAAACAAATCCCTAACGCGCCAGATATGTTATGATCCGGCGCAAGGAAGTGCGGAACGGGGAGACAGTATGAGCCGGCCACAGACCCTGAGCGAAGACGAAGCCCACGCCATGCGCCTGCTATGGGATCGCGGCGGCGCGTCCGTCAGCGAGCTGGCCATTGCCAGCCGCCAGCCCGCCCTTGAGACCCGTTCAATCCTGCAACGCCTGCGCCGCAAGGGTGCCGTCGAGCGCCAGCAGCACGGGCGCGATATTATCTATCGCCCGCAGCTCAACGCCATCACCGCGAAAACCCATATTCTCGGCCGCCTTCTGGCCGAGGAGCCGGGCGAAAACGGCCATGGTCTGGGCGTGGTTGTGCTGCGCCAGAGCGATCTCGACCCACAGGACTGGGCCGATCTTCAGGCGGAAATCGCCGAAAAGGCTGCGCTCAAATCAGCCCGCAAAGACGGATCCCGCAGCTAGCGCGACAGGAATTCCCGCACATCGGCCACGGTCCGCGCCGGATCTTCCTCGTGCAGGATATGGCCAAGATCATCATAGATGATCAGCTCGGCCTGCGGCAGATCCGTGACGATCTGCTCGCCCTGGGCGACTGGGATCATCACATCGCGGCGACCCCACATCACCAGAGCCGGAGCCGCGACGCGCGCGAGATCGGCGGTTGGATCCGGCAGGGTGAAGACTTCCAGCCGTTCGACGAGCGCCTGACCGACACCGGGCGTCTGCATCAGGGCGTGGACGCGGTGTGGCAGGCCCGGATCCATCCGGGCCGGATCGCCGAACAGGCCTGCTGAGGCCGCGCCGACCATGGCTTCAGGGGCGCTGGTCATATAGAAGGACACCCCCATCGGCACCGGCACCGGGTTTTCCGTAACGCCATTGATCGAATAGGCGCCCGGGGCGACGAGCACGAGGCGGGCGACGAGATCGGGACGTTCCGCGGCCAGCCGCCAGGACACCAGACCGCCGAGCGAATTGCCGACCAGCGTCACATTGGAGAGCTGGAGCTCGTCGAGCAGATTGCCCAGAAAATCGACAGTTTGCGGGACCGAGTAGCGGCGCTCGGAATCCGGCCCCGTCAGGCCGTGACCGGGCAGATCCATGCGGACAATCCGGTAGTCGGCGCTGAGGTCTGCAGCCCAGGCATCCCAGCTTTCAAGCGAATAGGAAAAGCCGTGCACCATAACGAGGACAGGTGCGTCGGCCGGCCCCTCGGTGCGTACGCGTGCCATCACGCCATCAATATTCACCAGCCGGTCACTCGCGCTCCAGAAGGGCGAGTCCACCGTGTCCCCATGGGCCGGGGCAGAAGCTGGCTGCTCTGTACTCTGACCCATGAACCACCACAGGCCGGCACCGGCCAGAGCGAGCACGAGAACCAAGACGGCGATGACGGTGCGGGACATGAGCGAAATCCTGTTGTGAAAAGAAAAACGGCCGACGCCTCCCAATGCTGGGGGAACGCCGGCCGGTCAAGTCGATATGGAGCGGGTGCGGGGAGGTTCCGTCCCGCTCCATGGACTGCTTAGTAGCGGTAAGCCAGCGTCGCCGTGACGGTGCGCGGATTGCCGTAATAACCAACCAGCGTACCGGAGCGGCCCAGCTCAGGTGCGTAGGTGGTGTTGTTGACGAAGTCATAGCCGGAGACCCGGTATTCCTCGTCCGTCAGGTTGCGGCCGTGCAGGCCGAGCTGCCAGGCACCATCTGCGCTGTCCCAGACAACCGAGGCATTCCACAGCGTGTAGGCCTCCTGGTCGAGGGCCGGGAAGGGGATCTCGAACTGGCTGGAGTCGCCACGGTAGGACATCGTACCGAAGGCGCTGAGATCGCCGCCTGCGAATGGCACCATATAGGCCAGGGTCGCGCTGAGCGTGGCATCCGGGGTATTCTGGATCTGGACCTGGTTGGAGATATCGACGCCAAAAGCGTTGATGAACTCGTTATAGTGACCGTCCAGAATGCCGAGTGACCAGGACAGGTTCAGCGCATCGCCGGAGGTGAAGACGTCACGGCCGACATCGAGCGTGCCTTCATATTCGATACCGGTGATGACGGCAGCGCCGGCATTGGTGGTCACGCCGGTGAAGGTGTCGTTGATACCGTCATTATTGGTATCGATACCCACCGAGCCTGGCACCTGGATGTCGGTATAGTCCATGTGGAACAGGGCGATGCTATGGCTGTAGCGGCCACCCTGGTATTTCCAGCCGAGTTCATAGCTGTCGACCGATTCCGGATCGAAGGACATGAAGCGGAAGACTTCGTCGGCTGTGACCGTGCCGCTCAGATCGAAATCAGGCGTGCCTGTGGTCTGGGCGCGCGGGTCGAAACCGCCGCCTTTGAAGCCCTGGCTGAAGGTGAAGTAGAAATTGTTCGCGCTGCTCGGCTGCCAGGAGATCGAAGCCGTGGGGCTGAAATCATTCCAGGAATTGGTGCCGTTGAAGTCAGACGTGGTTGCGATCGCGAAACCGGAGCCGCCGAAATATTCGGAGAAGCCACCGAGATAGGTGCGGCGGAGCACGCGCGAGGTGCGCTCGTCTTCGGTATAGCGCCCACCCAGGGTCAGGCTGATCGTGTCAGTCAGATCATAGGTGAAGTTGGCGAAGACCGACCAGGTGCTGGTATCGACATCACCGAAGGTCTGGGCATTGAGGCCAGCCAGTGTGGTGTCGAGCAGAACGTCGAACACGGTCGTCGCATTGGCGTCGAGCGAGTAATAGCCCATCACACCGGCGAGGCGTTCACCTTCATAGAGCACCTGGAATTCTTCAGATGTCTGCTCATTGGTGTAGATCGCCGGAACGTCGAGATCGCCTTCAGGAAGGTTGTCGAAATCGATCGGGGTCGTTGAGTCATCCTGGCGCTGGGACAGGATATTACGGATCGTCCAATTGTCGTTGAGATGCCATTCGGCGGTCAGCGCAAGGCCATCACCGGTGACGCTCTGCGGCACGACATTCAGGCCGGCGCGGGTGTCGAAGACATTGTCCAGAACGCCATAGCTGGGGGTATAGCCGGGCGCGCTCGGGATAAGGCGGTGGCCACCGCGAGCTTCCGAATTATCTTCCACCGAGTCATAGGCGAGACGGAAGAACAGGTCGGCCGTCGGCTCCCATTCCATACTGGCACGATAGCCGAGCACGTCCTTGTCGTAGTTTTCAGCACCGGTGGTCAGATTGGTACCGAAACCATCGCGCTGCAGATTGGCGATGGCGCCGCCGATACGGAAGGTATCGCCGAGCGGCAGGCTGCCGGAAACGATCTGGTCCATCTGGCCGTAATTGCCGACATTGATGCGGGCATTGAGCGTCGGCGCATCGGGATCGAGGCGGCGGGTGACGTATTTGATCGCACCACCGATGGTGTTGCGGCCATAGAGCGTACCTTGCGGCCCGCGCAGCACTTCGATGCGCTCGACATCATAGATGTCGACGACGGCAGCCTGCGGACGGTTGAGATAGACGTCATCGACATAGATGCCGACGCCAGCTTCAAAACCGGCAACCGGATCCTGCTGGCCGACGCCGCGGATGAAGGCGGTCAGGGTCGAATTCGTGCCGCGCGAGGCTTCCAGCGTCACATTTGGTGTCGTTTCAGCGATTGCGAGGATGTCGACCGCGCCCATGGCTTCGAGTTGAGCGCCGGTATAGGCGGTCACGGCGAGTGGCACGTCCTGCAGCGATTCCTCGCGGCGACGGGCGGTCACGGTGATGACGTCCTGGGGCGCGCTCGCACCCTCTTGCTGGGCGAAAGCCGGCGTTGCGACCAACATGGTCGAGGCGATGGTGCTGAGCAGGAGCGCAGCACGGGTCATTCTGGTGGTGGATGTCATAGGAGAGTCCCCTTGAGATTATGGTTGTTGGTCGCCGCCGTACAAGCACGGTTGGCGAAGTTTGCGACCGCTCGCGCGAACTCTTCCGGTTCTTCCAGATGCGGTGCATGTCCCGATTTCGAAAACGCGATGGTCTGCGCGTCGGGCAGGGCTTCGACGAGGTACCGGCTCGTCTCCGGGCCGTAGGCTTCACTACGCTCGCCATAGGTGATGAGCGTCGGCAAGTTCATGGCAGGCAGGGCGTCTCGCAGGTCCTGACTGGCCATAGAGAGCCAGAGGTCGGCCATGTCCTGGCCGTCCCGCTGGCTAAGACGAGCAATCACATGCTCGATCATTTCGGGTTCGTTTTCCGCACGGCCGCGCGCGAACATGCGCGGCGCAAAGGCGGCCGCATAGGCAGACCAGTTGGAACGCATCGCCTCGGTGGCGCGGCCGCTGCCGGCAATATCCAGACCGGTCGACATGCCCAGCGTCCAATCCCCGGAATTGAGAATGCGCGGGCTCATATCCTCGATCACAAGGCCGGCGAAACGGTCATGCCCGTAGCGGGCAAACAGGCGCCAGACCACGGTCGCGCCCATCGACCAGCCCAGCACCACGATATTGGTCAGGGCGAGTTCTTCGACGAGGCCGTTCAGATCACTGGCGAGAAGATCCATGCTCAATGGCGCCGGACCCGACGGCGTCAGGCCATGGGCACGCAGGTCCGGAATGATGACACGGAAGTCAGCGCTCAGCCGCTCGGCGAGGGCATCGAAGAAGTCTGCCGACGCCGCCCAGCCATGAACCAGCAACAGAACCGGTCCCGTTCCGAGATCGCGGTAGTGCAGCGCCGTGCCATCACTCGTCAGACAGGTGTGGTGCGAGGCACCGTCACCGGCCGGAGTATCTGGTCGTATATTGAGCACTGCGCCGGTCTCTCCCAAAACCATCACACGCGGCGGCTTTCATGCCATATTGCGCTAACGACAATTTTGTGAAAACTGAATCATATGTCAACTTCACTTTCTTCGCCGTCCCCGGCCCCCTCGTCCAAAAGTCCCAAGACCGCCCGCGGTGAACGGACCCGAAACAAGCTGCTTGATGCCGCCGAAGCGGCCTTCGGAGAGAACGGGTTTCACACCACATCTATCGGCGATATCACCCGCCGCGCCTCGGTCGCGCTGGGCACTTTCTACGTCTATTTCGACTCGAAAGACGAGATATTCCGGGCGCTTGTCGCTCATATGGGTGTGATGACGCGAAGCTGGATTGCCGAGCGCGTCAAAGGGGTGCCAAACCGGCTGGATGCCGAGCATCTCGGCCTGGTCGCCTATATCGAATTCGCCCGCGCCCACCCCAATCTCTACCGCATCATCGAGGAGGCACAATTCGTCGCGCCTGATGCCTACAAAGCACACTATGACAGTTTCGCGGACCGCTATCGCCGCAATCTGGAAGAGGCCGCAGAGCGCGGCGAGATCAGCGAAGGCAATCAGGAAACCCGCGCCTGGGCCCTGATCGGCATGAGCGTGTTTCTCGGCCTTCGCTTCGGGATCTGGGGCGCGACGCGCAGCGCCGAGGACATTGCGCGGGAAGCCTCCGATCTCGTCGCCAAAGGCCTGCAGCCATGACGCCGGCGGCCCGTGAGCCCGAGGTGATCACCGCCTGGTGCGATGGCGTGCTGCGCGTCACCCTCAATCGCCCCGGCCGCGGCAATAGCCTGACACCCGCGATGCTCGGCACATTGTGCGACGTGCTGGAACAAGCGCGCTCACCGCGCGCGGTCGTCATCACCGGCACGGGGCGCTGTTTCTCGAGTGGCGGCGATGTCGGCGAAATCCACCGTCACGCGACCGGCCGGGAATCCCTCGAGACCTATTGCACCGGACTTGTCGGCAGCCTCAACCGCGCCATCCTTGCACTCCTTGCCCTGCCCTGTCCCGTCATCGCCGCCGTCAACGGACCGATCACCGGTGGCGCGCTGGGCCTGGCCGTGGCCGCCGACATTGTCGTCATGGCGCGCTCGGCCTTCATCCAGCCCTATTACGCCAAGATGGGCTTTGCCCCGGATGGCGGCTGGACGGCCGTCCTGCCCGCCCGGATCGGGACCGCCCGCACCGCCAGCTGGCTGGCACTCGACGCGCGGGTTTCAGCCGGGGAGGCGCTGGAAATGGGCCTCGCCGATGCGCTGGTCGAGGACGAGGGGCTGGACGTCCATATCGACGCCCTGCTGGCGGGCATCGCAGATCACGACCCGCTGATCGCCCTCACCACACGCCGCCTGCTCGGCCGGACCGGCAACAAGGCCGGACACCTGGCCGACCGGCTTGAGGCGGAACGTCTCGCCTTCCTTGACCACGTCATACGCCCGGAGACCTTTGAGCGCATGGTGCGGTTTCTGGGTGGCGCGCGCCGCGAGGTGCCGGCATGAGCATGATCCTGGACATCACGGCGCGCCGCGCGGCCATCACGCCAGACCGGCTGGCCTTTCACGTCATCGAGACCGGCGAGGACATCGATTATCGCGCCCTGGATGAACGCAGCGCCCGGGCAGCCAGCGTGCTCGCGAGCCATGGCATCAGCCATGGCGACCGGGTCGCCATCCTGTGCCGCAACCGGGTGGAGTTCTTCGAGCTCCTGTTTGCCTGCGGCAAGCTGGGCGCCATTCTCGTACCGCTCAACTGGCGCATGCCGGCGAGCGAACTGGCGGCCCTCATCGAAGACTGCACACCACGCCTGCTCGTGACCGGCGAGGAGGACCGCGAGACCGCACGTACGGCTGCGGGCATGCTCGACCTGGCTGTCCTTGACCTTGACCGGGAGTATGACGGCCTGCGCAACGGCGCGGCCATCCATCCCGGCCGGCAAGCCTGGCCGGGCGATGAATGCTGGTATCTCATCTATACATCCGGCACGACGGGCAAGCCGAAGGGCGTGATCCAGACCTATGGCATGGCGCTGATCAATTCGATCAATATCGGCCAGGCGATCGGACTGCGTGGGACCGATGCGACGCTCAACTTCCTGCCGCTCTTCCATACGGCCGGCATCAATCTGCACACCATGCCGGTGCTGTTTGCCGGCGGCCGCGTCAATATCCTGCCCGGCTTCGAGGCCGGCCCGATGCTGGCCCTGATCAATGCCGGCGCGCTGGACGTGTTTATCGGTGTCCCGGCGGTCTATCGCGAACTGACCCTGCACCCCGATTTCGCGACGACAGACCTGACCCGCCTGCGCCACTGGGCCTGCGGCGGCGCGCCGCTGCCGGACATTCTGGTCGAGACCTTCGCCAGGCGGGGCGCGACGGTGTGCAACGGGTTTGGCATGACCGAGACCGGCCCGACGGCTTTCCTGGTTGATGCCGAGCGGGCGCTCGACAAGATCGGCTCGGTTGGCAAGGCACAGATCCTGGTCGAGGCCCGCATTGCCTCACCCGACGGCCGCAGCCTGCCGGCCGGCGAAACCGGGGAAATCCAGTTCTTCGGCCCCGGACTGACGCCGGGCTATTGGCAACGACCGAAAGAGAGCGCCGAACTCTTCACCGAAGACGGCTGGCTGAGAAGCGGCGATCTGGGCCGCTTTGACGAGGATGGCTATTGCTTCGTCGCGGGCCGGATCAAGGAAATGTATATCTCCGGCGGCGAGAACGTCTATCCGGCTGAGGTCGAGAACGTGCTTGCCGACCATCCCTCTGTCCAGGAGGCGGCCGTTACCGGCATTGCCGACGACAAGTGGGGCGAGGTGGGCTGCGCGCACCTCATCCTGCGATCGGGGGCCCGCCTTGATCGGGATTCGATGACGGCCTGGTGCCGCGAACGTCTCGCCGCCTACAAGGTACCGCGCTATTTCGTGCCCGCAGACGACTTCCCGCGCACGGCGGCCGGCAAGGTCCAGAAACATCTTCTGCCCACCCCGGAGGCCGGGCTTTGAACCGGACAGCCACCCTCGAACGGGCCTTTACGCAGGCTGATTTCGACGCTTTCGCGAGATTGTCGGGCGACGATAATCCGATCCATGTCGACCCCGGTTTTGCGGCCACCACCCGCTTCGGCAAGACGGTGGCGCATGGCGCCTTGCTGTGCTCTGTTCTGCGCGGCCTGGTCGAAAACCTGGTGCCCGGCGGGCAGCAAATCCGGCAATCGACGCAGTATCCTGCGCCCTCCGCGGTCGGCGAAACGCTGCGATTTGATGCCGAGGTGATCGCCTCCTCCCCCAGCGTCAAGACAATACGACTACAGGTTACCCGGCTCAGCGACATGGAGATAACCTGCCAAGGTGAAACCGAGGTGCGCCCATGACGCAGCCCGCAAAGCGCCCCCTCGCAACCGGTATGGCCGCCTCGATCAGCCGCCGCTTCTCGGCTGCGGATATCGCCGAACTTCACCGCATCTCCGGAGCGCCGGACACACAGGATCTGGTTCCGGAAGCCCTGATCAACGGCCTCTTCTCCTATCTTCTCGGTGTCGAGCTGCCGGGTCCCGGAACGAATTATCTCAAGCAGGACACCCGCTTCCTCGCGGCAGCGAGCATAGGCGACACACTCACGGCACGCGTCGAGATAACCCGCCTGCGTCCCGACAAGCATCTGGTTGATCTGGCAACGATCTGCACGGCACATAGCGGCGAAGTCATCGCCGAGGGCCGCGCGCTCGTGCTGGCGCGTGATGTGGAACACGCCTTTACCTGAACAGACAACCTACAGTCTGCATTTACCTTTCAGGAATCGTGTGGACACATGCCGCGCATGTCAGCTCTGCGAAAAACCGAAACAATCCCGACGCCGGACCTGGATGTCGTCATCATTGGCGGCGGCCATAACGGACTGGTTTGCGCCGCATATCTCGCCGCGTCCGGGCTGAAGGTCACTGTGCTGGAGCGCCGCCACGTCCTTGGCGGCGCTGCCGTGACAGAGGAATTCCATCCCGGCTTTCGCAATTCTGTTGCGGCCTACACGGTCTCGCTGCTGAACCCGAAAGTCATCACCGATCTCGACCTTCACCGGCATGGCCTGAAGATCGTGGAGCGCAAGCTGGGCAATTTCCTGCCGCTGGAGGATGGCTATCTGCTCGCCGGCGAGGGCGTCACGGCGCAGGAGGTCGCGAAGTTCTCGACCCGCGATGCCGAACGCCTGGGCGCGTATGAAGCGCGGCTGGAAGTGATTGCCGACACGCTGCGCGCCCTGGTGCTGGAGACACCACCCAATCTGCCTCAGGGCAACTGGGCTGGCGCCATGCCGGAATTATTCAAGGCGCTCAATGTCTCCGGCAAGCTGGGCTCACTCGATCTCACCGCCAAGCGCGACCTGCTCGACCTCTTCTCCAAATCGGCCGGCGACTGGCTCGAGGGCTGGTTCGAGAGCGCGCCGGTCAAGGCGCTGTTCGGCTTCGACAGCATTGTCGGCAATTATGCCAGCCCCTACACGCCCGGCAGCGCCTATGTACTGCTGCATCACGTCTTCGGGGATGTGAATGGCAAGAAGGGCAGCTGGGGCCATGCCATTGGCGGCATGGGTGCCATCACCCAGGCTATGGCGGCGTGCTGCCGCGAACGCGGCGTGACCCTGCGAACCGATGCTGCCGTGCGCGAGGTTCTCACCGAGGGCGGAGTGGCGACCGGAGTTCAGCTTGAGAATGGCGAAATCCTGCACGCCCGCGCCGTGGTCTCCAATCTCAACCCGAAACTCCTCTTCGGTTCCCTGATCGACCCGGAGGTTCTGCCGTCCGACTTCCGCGAACGCATTGCGCATTATCGCTGCGGCTCGGGCACATTCCGGATGAATGTCGCGCTGTCGGAGCTGCCAAACTTCACCTGCCTGCCGGGCCCGGGAGACCATCTCACCGCCGGCATCATCATGGCACCCTCGCTGGACTATATGGACCGCGCATGGAGCGATGCACGCCGGGATGGCTGGTCGCGCGAGCCGATTGTGGAAATGCTGATTCCATCGACCATTGACGACACGCTCGCCCCGCCGGGACAGCATGTCGCCAGCCTGTTCTGCCAGCATGTCGCGCCGATCTTGCCGGGCGGCCGCAGCTGGGACGACCACCGCGAGGAAGTCGCCGATCTGATGATTGAGACAGTGGATAAATGGGCGCCGGGCTTCAAGGCCACAGTGCTGGGACGTCAGATTCTCTCACCGCTCGATCTGGAGCGGATCTTTGGTCTCACAGGCGGCGATATCTTCCACGGAGCGCTGAGCCTGGACCAGCTCTTCTCGGCCCGCCCCGTGCTCGGCCATGCCGATCACCGCAGCCCGATTTCCGGCCTGTTCCAGTGTGGTTCCGGCACGCATCCCGGCGGCGGTGTGACCGGTGCACCCGGTCACAACGCGGCACGGGAAATCATCAAGGACCTCAGACGAAGCCCGAGACGCCGCGTCAGCCTTTGAGCTTCTCGCGTTCAATCGCCTCAACGATCAATTCGCGAGCCCGCGCAGCATCTGCCCAGCCCTCGACCTTGACCCATTTATGCGGCTCAAGATCCTTATAGTGCTCGAAGAAGTGCGTGATGCGCATGATCAGGGGCTTCTGGACGTCGGTATAATCCTGGATCTCGTCATAGAAGGGCGTCAGCTTGTGGTGCGGCGCGCACAGGATCTTCTCATCCATGCCGCTCTCATCTTCCATCAGCAATACGCCGATCGGACGGGCGCGCACGACGCAGCCTGGCATCAGGGTCGTCTGACCGAGCACCATGACATCGATCGGGTCGCCATCTTCCGACAGGGTGTGCGGCATGAAACCGTAATTGCACGGATAACTCATCGGGGTGTGCAGGAAACGGTCGACGAAGACAGTACCCGCCTCCTTGTCCATCTCGTACTTCACGGGTTGGCCGCCGACGGGAACTTCGATGATGACATTGATATCTTCGGGCGGGTTGATACCCGGGGCGATCTTGTCGATCCGCATGACTTTGCTCCAGCGGTGAGAAATTTGCGCCGTCTTACGCCGTTATCCCGCCGGAACCAATCCCGTGCTGCACTGCAACACGGGATTTTGGCCTCAGGCCAGGCGTGATTCCGGCAATTCCGTCTCGGCCGGTGTCTCCCGCCGCACGACTTCCTCGCCGCGAATGTGGACGAAATGCTCTCTTTCGGTCTCCCAGTCGGCGAGCAGACGGCGCGCCCGGGCCGACCCGGTCATCCGCACATGGTCGGCGATCAGGTCCTGGCATTGCTGCTCGGCAGCGCCCTCCAGATTGAAGGTCACGACGGTATCGGTGTTCAGCCGGGCATCGAGGCGGTGCTCGGGATCATGGACGAAGACATCGCCGCCCGTCATGCCGGCCGCGAAATTATCGCCCACCGGCCCGATGATCACCGCGACGCCGCCGGTCATGTATTCACAGCCATTGGTGCCACAGCCTTCGATCACGGTCGTCGCGCCGGAATTGCGCACCGCAAAGCGCTGACCCGCGAGACCGGCCGCAAACAGCCGGCCCGAGGTTGCACCGTAGAGACAGGTATTGCCGATAATGGCGCTGCTCGATGTCGCCTCGGTGGAACCGCCGAAGGGCCGCACGACAATCGTCGCGCCGGACAGGCCCTTGCCGACATAGTCATTGGCATCGCCATCAAGCTCGATGCGCAGGCCACTGGCAGCGAAGGCCCCCAGTGACTGGCCGGCCGAGCCGCGCAGTTTCAGCGTCAGATAATCCTCCGCCAGGCCCGAGCCGCCAAAGACGCGGATAATCTCCGAGGAGGTGCGCGTGCCGACGGCGCGATCAGTATTCCTGACGACATAATCGAGCTGCATCTTCTCGGCGCGTGCGAAGACCGGTGCCGCATCGACAATGATCTGCTCGTCCAGGCTCGGCGTCACCGGATTGCGGTATTCACGCGTCGAGCGCGCCGGACGTTCTGCCGCATCGGCGCGGGCCATGATGGCGCTGAGATCGAGATCATCGAGGGCTTCCGAGCCGCGCGAGACCTGATCAAGCAGATCGGTGCGGCCGATAATGTCCTCGATATCATGGGCGCCGAGACCGGCGAGAATCTCGCGGACATCCTGGGCGAGGAAGGTCATCAGATTGACGACATGGTCCGGTGCGCCGCCGAAGCGGGCCCGCAAATCATCATCCTGGGTACAGATGCCGACCGGGCAGGTATTGGAGTGGCATTGCCGCACCATCAGACAGCCCAGCGCCAGCAGGGAGGCCGTGCCGATGCCGAATTCCTCGGCACCGAGCATGGCAGCAATCACGATATCGCGGCCCGTGCGCATGCCGCCATCGGCGCGCAGCGTCACCCGTTCACGCAGACCGTTGAGCGAGAGCATCTGGTGAGCTTCAGCGAGGCCAAGCTCCAGCGGACCGCCGGCAAATTTGATCGAGGTCAGCGAGGCTGCACCCGTACCGCCGACACTGCCGGAGATATTGATGATGTCGGCATTGGCCTTGGCCACACCCGCCGCGACAGCGCCGACACCGGCCGAAGCGACCAGCTTGACGCCAACGCGGGCACGCGGATTGATCTGTTTGAGATCATAGATCAGCTGGGCCAGGTCCTCGATCGAATAGATGTCATGATGCGGCGGCGGCGAGATCAGCGAGACGCCCGGCGTTGCCAGGCGCATCTTGGCGATGAAGTCGGTGACCTTGAAGCCGGGCAATTGCCCGCCCTCGCCGGGCTTGGCGCCCTGGGCGACCTTGATCTCGATCTCGCGGCACTGATTGAGATATTCCGCTGTCACGCCAAAGCGCCCGGAGGCGATCTGCTTGACGGCCGAGTTCATATTGTCGCCGTTGGGCAGGGCCTTGTAACGGCGCGGATCCTCACCGCCCTCGCCGGAGACCGACTTGGCACCGATGCGGTTCATCGCGACATTGAGCGCGCCATGCGCTTCCGGTGACAGGGCGCCGAGCGACATGCCCGGGGTGACGAAACGGCGGCGGATACGGTTGATCGATTCAACGCCCTCAAGCGCGACCTTCGGCCCCAGTGGCCGCATATCGAGCAGATCGCGCAGCTGGATCGCGCCCTGGCCCGCGAGCGCCTCGCGATAGCGTTTCCACGCAGCCGGGTCGTTATTCTTGACCGCCGATTGCAGCTCGGTGATCGAGCTGGCGGTAACAGCATGACGGTCACCCGTGGAGCGGTAGCGATAGAAACCACCCACCGGCAGGCGCGCATCACCGCGCCAGGCCGTGTTGTGCAGATCAACGGTTCGCGCTTCCAGACCCGGCAGGCCAAGGCCGGATATCCGGCTGACGACGCCGGGCAGATAGGCCTCCACCAGCGCGCGGGAGAGCCCGAGCACCTCGAAATTGCAGCCGCCGCGATAGGACGAAACGATGGAGATCCCCATCTTCGACATGATCTTGAGCAGGCCGGCATCAAAGGCTGTCTTGAGATGGCGGGCCTTGCCGCGCGCACCGACATTTTCCCCGGCGCGGTCACGATTGGCCGTCACCGTCTCGAAGGCGAGATAGGGATTGACCGTCGTCGCACCGAGGCCAACCAGAACGGCGGCATAGTGGGGATCAAAACACTCGGCCGAGCGCACATTGAGCGAGCAGAAATTGCGCAGGCCCTGACGTGTCAGACGTGAATGCACGGCGCCGGCGACGAGGATCATCGGCAGGGCGCAATTCTCTTCGTCCTGATTGTGATCGGTGAGCACGAGATGCGCCGCGCCGTCGCGGACGGCATAGACAGCCGCATCGATAACGCGGTCGATGGCAGCGCCCAGCGCATGGCCATCACCCGTCGCCTCGGCGACGGGGAGCAGACAGTCGATTTCCTTGATGCTGCCGCCCATCATGTCCCGCCAGCGCGCATAGGCACCATTGGTCAGAATCGGGCTTTCCAGCACGAGAACATTGGAGCGCGTCTCTCCCTTGGCGAGGATATTGCCGAGATTGCGGAAACGGGTCTTCAGCCCCATCACCCGGCCTTCTCGCAGGGGATCGATTGGCGGATTGGTCACCTGGGCAAAGGTCTGGCGGAAGAAGTGCGAGAGCGGACGGTAGGTTTCCGACAGCACGGCCAGCGGCGCGTCATCGCCCATCGAGCCGACAGCCTCCTTGCCATCCTCGGCCATGGCGGCGAGCACCAGCTCGATGGCTTCAAAGCTGAAACCGGCGGCGGCCTGGCGGCGCAGGCGCTCCTCGTCGCTATAGTGGATTGGCTCGGGGCCGGGTCCGATGAGGGGCTCGATATCTTCCACTTCGCCGAGCCAGCGCTGATAGGGGTGGGTCTCGCTGAGCGTGTCGAGGATTTCGTGCTCGCGGTAGAAGCGGCCCTCTTCCAGATCCAGCGCGATCAGCCGGCCCGGCGTGATGCCGCCGCGCTCGATCACACGTTCGGGCGCGATCTGGGCCATGCCGGTTTCCGAACCGGCGACGAGCAGGCCGTCATCGGTGATCGCATAGCGCATCGGCCGCAGACCATTGCGGTCAAGCCCGGCGATGGCCCACCGGCCATCAAAGGCGGCAATCGCCGCCGGACCGTCCCAAGGCTCCATCACCGAGTTGAAATACTCATACATCGCGCTCCAGCCATCGGGCATGACATCGGCGCGTTTCGACCAGGCTTCCGGGATAAGGAGCGTCTTGGTCATCGGCGCATTGCGGCCGGCGCGAACAAGGATTTCAAACGCCTGGTCGAGGGCTGCCGAATCCGAAGCACCCGGCTGGATGACCGGTTTCACATCCTGTTCGGCGTCGGGGAAGGCCGTCTCGGCAATATGGATCTCGTGACTTTTCATCCAGTTGGTATTGCCGCGGATCGTATTGATCTCGCCATTATGGGCGAGCATGCGGAAGGGCTGGGCCAGCCGCCATTCCGGGAAGGTGTTGGTGGAATAGCGCTGGTGGAAGATCGCAAAGGGCGAGACGAAGCGCTCATCGCGCAGGTCGAGATAGAAGGCGTCGATATCCTCGGCGCGGAACAGGCCCTTGTAGATGATGTCGTGCGGCGAGAGCGAGCAGATATAGAGCTCGCGCAGGTTTTCCTCGCGGGCGCGGCGCTCGATACGGCGACGGACGAGATAGAGGATGCGCGCCACAGCGGCCGCATCACGCCCGGCCGGATCGCGGAACAACACCTGTTCGATCTCGGGCAGGGTCGCTCGGGCCTTCGAGCCCAGCACGGCCGTATTGGTCGGCGTCTGGCGCCAGCCGTAAAAGCTGAAACCCTGGCCGAGAATCTCCGCCTCGATGATGGCGCGCGCGCGTTCGCGGGCGGCAAAATCCGTGCGCGGCAGGAAGACCATGCCGACGATGACATCGCCGCGTTCCGGCTCGTGGCCGGTGCGGGCGACGGCCGCCTTGAAGAAGTCCTGGGCAACGCCGACGCGCAGGCCGGCACCGTCGCCAGTGAGGCCATCAGCATCGACGGCACCACGGTGCCAGACGGATTTGAGCGAACGGATCGCCAGCTCGACAATCTCGCGGCGCGCCTTGCCCTGCATGTCGGCGATGAGGCCAACGCCGCAGGCATCGCGTTCGTCAGCCGGATTGTGAAGTCCGGCAGCGTCGAGCAATTCCAGGCCCTGTCGGTGCCCGGATTCAGACCAGATCTTGTTTGTCATTCGGCGGCTCCGAGCACGGCGACGCGATTGTCGAGATAGTTTTCGATCGCCCGGGCCGCATCGAGACCGTCGCGAATGGCCCAGACGACCAGGGAGGCACCGCGCTGGATATCGCCCGCCGCGAAGACGCCATTGAGGCTGGTCATGCAGGAATCCGGATCGGATTCGATCGTGCCCCAGCGGGTGGTGTTGAGGTCAGGCGCCTCGAGCTTCTGAGGCAGGTCTTCCGGCTCGAAGCCGAGCGCGGAGATCACCATGGTCGCTGGCAGATCGACCGTCTTGCCGGGATCGGCTTCCGGTGAGCGGCGGCCCGAGGCATCGGGCGCACCCAGGCGCATGCGCTGGACGCGGACACTGGCGACGCGGTCACCATGGGTCAACACGGCGACCGGTGCAGAGAGCCATTCAAACACGACGCCCTCTTCCTCGGCATGACGCACTTCGCGGGCCGAGCCGGGCATGTTCTTGCGGTCGCGGCGATAGAGGCAGGTCACGGATTTCGCACCCTGCCGGACGGCTGTGCGCACACAATCCATCGCGGTATCGCCGCCGCCGATCACGATCACGTCCTGGCCTTCAGCCGACAGGCGCTCATTGGCCGCCTGCGGATCGCCGAGACCATCGCGATTGGAGCGAATAAGATAGTCGAGCGCCTGCACGACATCATCGCCAGCACCGGGGCAGGTCAGCTTGCGGGCGACATAGACACCGGTCGCGATCAGGATCGCATCATGTTGCGCGCGCAGAGCATCAAGCGTGGCATCGACACCGACCTCGAAATTGAGCTTGAACTCAATCCCGCCCTTGACCAGACGATCAAGGCGGCGCTGGACCACGATCTTGTCGAGCTTGAAGGCCGGAATGCCGTACATCAAAAGCCCGCCAGCGCGGTCGGCACGCTCATAGACGGTGACGTCGCAGCCCGCTTCGCGCAGGCGTTCGGCGGCGGCAAGGCCCGCCGGACCGGAGCCGACAATACCGACACTTTGCCCGCGATGCGGCCCTGGCTTGAGCGGCTCGACCCAGCCCTCATCCCAGGCGGTATCGGTGATGAATTGCTCGACGCTGCCGATCGTCACGGCACCATGGCCGGACTTCTCGACGACGCAGCTGCCTTCACACAGGCGGTCCTGCGGGCAGATACGGCCACAGATTTCCGGCATGGTCGAGGTCGCGGCAGAGGCGTCATAGGCTTCGCGCATCCGGCCCGTGCCGGCCAGCATCAGCCAGTCCGGGATATTATTCTGCAGCGGGCAGCCGGTCTGGCAGAAGGGAATGCCGCATTGCGAACAGCGAGAGGCCTGGCCGGCCACGGCTGCAGGATCCACCGCACGATAAATCTCGCGGAAGTCCTGGCGCCGTTCAGATTCCGGCCGCTTGCCGGGATAGGCCTGATCAATGTCGATAAACCGCAGCACGTGTCCGCCTCGCTATGCCCATACTCTTTCGCAGTGCAGCACAGTCTCGGCCAGGGCTCAAGAGGCGGGCAGATTCGAAATCAGCAATTTCCTTTCAAGATTTGTTTCTCAAGAGGTATTTTAATCCGAAATCCCCTAGCCCGCCTCGTGGCATTGGGATTTTCATCCCAAAACCGAAACCCCGCCTGCGCTGTTGCGACGCAGCAAAGCCAGGCAAGTCACTCTCCGGCAGGTAAACGCCTGGCCCAAGCGTGCGCGATGACTTCGGGGGCGGAGACGGATAGGCTCGACGGGCCTGATTCATGGAGACCACCTCTTGACCGACGCGCCCTCGCTCCCCGCCGACCCGATCGCGCGTGGCTCCATTGTCGAGACGCTGGCCGGTCGCATCCGGCAAAGGATACTGCGCAATGAGATCCCGCCCGGCGCGCAATTGCGCCAGGAGGCGCTGGCCGAAACCTATGGCGTCAGCCGCATACCGGTGCGCGAGGCCTTGCGGCAGCTGGAGGCGGAAGGCCTCGTCGCCTTCAATCCCAATCGCAGCGTCACCGTCAGCGCGCTGTCCGTCGCCGAGGCGGAGGAATTATTCGATCTGCGCCTCTTGATCGAAACCGATCTGATTGGCCGCGGTGCCGAGGCTGCATCAGCTGCCGACCATGCCGCAGCGAGCGAAGCACTGGCCCGCTCGCAAGCAGCCTATTCCAGCGGCGATGCCAGCCAATGGGGCGAGCATAACCAGGCCTTCCATGCCTGCCTCTATGCGCCGGCAGCCCGGCCGCAATCCCTGGTGCTGGTACAGGCGCTCAACGCCAAGACGGATCGCTATGTGCGGCTGCAGCTCTCACTGCAGGCCGATGCCCCGGCCCGCGCCCAGAACGAACACCAGCGCCTGCTCGACCTCTATATCGCGCGCGACATATCAGGCGTGCGGGCCATGCTGCAAGACCATATCGGCCATGTCAGGACCATGTTGCTGGACGCGCTGCGCAGCGACCCGGAATTTTCCGGCGAGGCCTGAGCTAGCCGAGCAGGAAGCCGTCGCGGAACGGGTCACGGTCATCGACGAAGATCGAATTGACCCCGGTCTGGCGCGCCCAGCCGCGAATGCTGGGCCGGATGGCGGCAATGCCGCCCACGGTTTCGGCGCTTTCGACGCGGCCGTGAAACAGGCTGCCGATCACGCTCTCATGGACGAATTCATCGCCGACCTTGAGGTCGCCGCGTGCCGCCAGCTGGGCCATGCGCGCCGAGGTGCCGGTGCCGCAGGGTGAGCGGTCGATGGCGCGCTCGCCATAGAAGACGGCATTGCGGCCATGCGCTTCAGGCCGGGTCGGGGCGCCGGTCCACTGGACATGGGTGACACCGCGCACAGTGGGATCAAGCGGGTGGACACACCCAACGGCCAGGCGCGCCAACTGCCGGACAACCGGGCTGTAGCGCAATATGTCGGCGGCGGAGAATTCCGCGAGACCGGGATAATTCGGCTGCGGCTCGATGATGGCGTAGAAGTTTCCGCCATAGCCGACATCAAATACCAGCTCGCCCAGGCCGGGACAGTCAATGCGGACATCGGAGGCGGCGAGATAGCTGGGAATATTGAAGATGCGGACACTGTCGACGAAGTCACCATCCCAGATGATCTCGGCCCGAATGCGGCCTGCGGGCGCATCGAGCAGGACAAGATTGCGGTCACGCGGCACCAGCTGTCCGGTTTCGAGCCCCAGCGTGATCGCGCCGATCGTGCCATGGCCGCACATGGGCAGGCAGCCACTGGTCTCGACGAAGAGGATGGAAGCGTCTGCGTCGGGCGTTGAGGGCGGGTAGAAGAAAGCGCCCGACATCATGTCGTGACCGCGCGGCTCGAACATCAGGGCGGTGCGGATCCAGTCATGATTGCGGATGAAATCCATCCGCTTCTCGCTCATCGTGTCGCCGGCCAGGACCGGATGTCCCGATGTGATCAGGCGCACCGGATTGCCGCAGGTATGGCCATCGATACAGTCGAAGGTGGAACGCATCCGGAAGCTCCAGCGAGGCGGGATTATGGGGCGCTATGGCCGTGTATCGCGCGCCTTTTCGACCATGGCAATGACCTCGGCGCGGCGTGCGCCCACCAGCGGCATGCGCGGCATGCGGACACGCTCAGAACCCCGCTCCATAACGGCTTCGGCGAGCTTGATCGACTGGACGAGGTCGTGCTCGGCATCGAGATGGAGCAAGGGCATGAACCAGCGATAGATGCGGCGCGCCGTGTCGAGATCGCCCGCTTCGAGGGCGTCCCAAAGCGCAATGGACTCCTTCGGGAAGGCATTGGTGAGGCCTGACACCCAGCCGCTCGCCCCGAGCAGGATTTCTTCCATCGCGACATCATCGAGGCCGGCGAAGACGACATAGCGATCACCGCAGGCATTGATGATGTCGGTGATGCGGCGCGGGTCCGGTGCCGATTCCTTGACCGCGACCACCGTCTCGACATCGGCAAGGCGCTTGAGGGTCGCCAGCGAAATGCTGACCCGATAGGCCGGCGGATTATTGTAGAGCATGATCGGCAGCGGTGAGGCAGCAGCGACTGTGCGGATATGCGTCTCGAGCTCGGCCTCGCTGGGCACATAGACCATGGCTGGCAGCAACATGGCGCCATCGGCACCGATCTTCGCCGCGTCGCGGGCATAGCTCTCGGCGAGCGGGGTGGTCAGTTCGGAGACGCCGGTCAGCACCGGCACGCGGCCTGCGACGACATCGACGATGGCTTCAAGCACCTGGCGCTTTTCGGCAGCGAGCAGAGAGTTGTTCTCGCCCACTGTGCCCATGGCGATCAGCCCGTGCACGCCATCCTTCACCAGATTGTCGACGACGCGGCGGGTCGCCTCGATATCGATGCTGAGATCTTCGGCAAACTGGGTGGTGGCGGCGGGAAAGACGCCGCGCCATTGAATCGAGGGCATATTGAGGCTCCTGAAGCTTATCCCGCGACACGCCCATCCCAGTCCAGGCACGGTCCGGCACGTCTCTCCCGAAGATATAGCCAGATTGTATACAATATTCAATTGTGATTTTGCCGCGCCCCCAGCCGTGCCGGACGTGGTGACAGCGCAGCCTCGCCGCGCTAGCGTTCTGCCCGACCAAGGGGAGACACATCATCATGACGTCATTGCGCGCGCTGGCCATCGGCCTGGCCATTTTCGTTCTCGCACCGGCCCTGCCGGCCGCCGCCCAGGACGCACCCGCCAGTTATGCCGACACAATTTCCGGCCTCGATCATCGCACGGGCTTCTTCACCCTGCATGTCGACCAGGCCGACGGGCGCATCCTCGCCGAACTCACGCCCCAAGATGACGGCTCGCTGGGCCGCATGATCTATACTGGCTGGCTCGCCTCCGGCCTGGGCTCCAACCCGGTCGGGCTGGATCGCGGCCTGGGATCAAACTCTGAAATCCTGCGCTTCTTCCGCGTCAATGACCGCGTCTTCGCCGAGTTTGAGAATACACGCTACCAGGCCATTGGGGCCGATGGCGACGAGGCCCGCGCCACACAGCAATCCTTCGCCCGCTCCATCGTGTGGAGCAGCGAGATCGTCGCCGAGCGCAATGGCCATGTCCTGGTCGACCTCTCAGGATTCCTCGCCCGCGACCCGGTCGGCGTCGTCGCCCAGCTCGCCGCCGCAGGTCAGGGCAGTTTTTCCATCGACGGTGATCGCAGCACGGCTCTGACCGACAGCGCACGAGTCTTCCCGCTCAATGTCGAGATCGATGCGCTGATGACGCTGACAGCCTCCGAGCCCGGCCCGGAAGTGCGCGCCGTGACGCCGCAGCCCAATGCCGTCACCCTGACCATCCACCATTCCTTCGCAGCCCTGCCGGCACCCGGCTATGAGATCCGCGACGCTGATGACCGCTCCGGCGCCATCACCACCATGATCTATGACATGGCCGCCCCGCTCGACGAGCCAGTGCGCCGCAATCTGGTAACCCGTCATCGGCTGGAACGCATCGACCCCGCCGCCGCATCGGGTCCCGTGGTCGAACCCATCGTCTATTATGTTGATCGCGGCACGCCGCCCGTTATCCGTGACGCACTGATCGAAGGGGCTGGCTGGTGGGCCGAAGCCTTTGCCGCGGCCGGATTTGAGGATGCCTACCGCGTCGAGCTCCTGCCCGAAGGCGCTGATCCGCTCGATATTCGCTATAACGTCATCCAGTGGGTCCACCGCCAGACGCGCGGCTGGTCCTATGGCGGCTCGGTGATCGATCCGCGTACGGGTGAGATCCTCAAAGGCCATGTCATTCTTGGCAGCCAGCGCATCCGCCAGGATCGGCTGATCTTTGAAGGCCTGCTCGGCGCGGCCCATACGGGCACCGGCGCGGCAGACGATCCGCTGGAACTCTCCCTGGCCCGTATCCGTCAGCTCGCCGCGCATGAAGTCGGCCATACGATCGGGCTGATGCATAATTTCGCCGCCAGCACGAATGACCGCGCCTCGGTGATGGATTACCCCGTGCCGCGCGTCTCGGTCGGCGCCGATGGCGGCCTCGATGTCAGCCAGGCCTATGAAACCGGCATGGGCGCCTGGGACCGCGCGGCCATCAGCTGGCTTTATGCCGAGTTTGCGGATCCGGCCGATGAAGCCGCTGGTCTCGACACCATTCTCGCCCAGGCCCGGGCCAATGGCCTGCACTATATTTCCGACCAGCATGCCCGCGGAAACGACGCGGCCCATCCGCTCGCCAGCCTGTGGGATGATGGCAGCGACGCCGTCCAGGCGCTCGACGACATCATGGCTGTCCGCGCGGTCGCGCTGGCCCAATTCGGCCCGCAAAGCATGGCCGATGGCCTGCCATCGAGCGAGCTGCGCGCCGTGTTTCCGCCGATCTATCTCTATCATCGCTACCAGGTCGAGGCCGCGGCCAAGACGCTGGGCGGGGTGTATTTCGACTATGAAATGAACTCTGCCAATGTGCGCGGGCTGAGCCCGGCCAGTGCCGCGGATCAGAGGCGCGCGGTTAATTCCCTGCTGGCGACGCTCGACCCGGCAACGCTGGATATTGATGATGCCACGCTCGGCCTGCTCGCGCCGTCGCCCTATGTCGATTACGACGATGCCGCGACCCGCGAAATGTTTGGCTCTTCGCAATATCCCGCCTTCAGCCGCACCGATGCGGCTGCGGCTGCAGCCCGCGTGACAGTCGAGGCCATGCTGGCGCCGGCCCGGATGGCCCGTATCGCAGATCAGTCTGCTCGTGACGCGGCGCAGCTATCTCCAACGGAAATGCTCGACAGCATGGAAAGCGCCATTTTCACCGCACCGCGCGAGGAGGCGGCCCGCCTCACCCCGATCCGCGAAGCCGTCGAGACCGAATACGTCTCCCGGCTTGTCGCCCTGACCGGAAACGGCCCGCACACGGTCGCGGCCCTGGCCCGTTCCCGGCTTGAAGCCCTGGCGGGCAGCCTGCCGAGCGGACGCGCAGCGGCGGCCGGCTCGCGCGAGCACCGGCTGTGGCTGGCACGGCAGATCGAAGCGGGTCTCGCCCGGATCGATGAGGGTGCGAGCGCCAGCGTGTCAGACACGGAAATTCCGCCGGGCAGCCCGATCGGGGCGGCGACCTGCTGGCATTGCGACAGTGCCAGCCTGCTGGGTCTGGAATAATGCGAGGCTGGAGGATGGCGGGTCTCACCGCTGTGGTCCTGATGACAGGCGCCTGCGAGCCGAAAGCCGGGACGCCGGTCGCGCTTGACTCGGTGATCCAGGAAAGCGGTGTGACCAGCAGCCTGCGCGGGCTCTCTGTGGTGAATACCGAGATTGCCTGGATCGGGGCGCCGGACGGGGTCGTACTGCGCACGATTGATGGCGGCGCCAGCTGGACCCAAAGCCGCATCGAAGCGGCAGTCGGTCTCGACCTGCGGTCCGCGCATGGCTTCGATGCCAATCACGCCCTCTTCTTCACAGCCGGCAGCCCGGCCCGCCTGTTCGAGACCCGTGATGGCGGTGCCAGCTTCTCCCTGGTCTATGAGGACAGTTCTGCCGAGGCTTTCTTCGATGGCCTGGCCTTCTGGGACAATTTGCGGGGCATCGCCTTTTCCGATCCGGTGGAGGGGCAGTTTCACGTTCTTCTGACAGCTGATGGCGGGCAAAGCTGGCTGCCGGCAGAAGGCCTGCCTGAACCCCTCGAGGGCGAAGCGGGCTTTGCGGCGTCCGATTCCGGCATCGCACTGGGCGAGGATGGCCGGGTGTGGATCGGCACGGGCGGCGCCGCGACGGCTCGCGTGCTGCAGAGCCAGGATTTCGGGGCGAGCTGGACCGTCACCGACACGCCGCTTGCCAGTGGCAGCGCCGGCGCGGGAATATTTTCAATCGCCGCTTCGGGAAATACGGTCGTTGCAACCGGTGGCGATTATACCCAGGCCGACGTTCGCGACGGTGTGGCGAGCTGGTCTCTCGACGGGGGCCGCAGCTGGTTTGAGCCGGTGACGGCGCCAGGCGGCTATCGCTCCGGGGTCGCGTCCATTCCCGGGCTGGGCGGTCATTTTATCGCTGTCGGCCCGAACGGGGCAGATCTGACGCGTGATGGCGGGCGGAGCTGGAGCGAGCTATCGCTGTCAGGCCTCAACGCCGTCGCCTTCGCACCTGGCACGCAATTTGGCTGGGCGGTCGGTGCCAACGGGGCAATCCTGCGGCTCACCGTGGTGACCGATACACAATAGAAAAAGGCCGGCCCGGGGGGAGAAGTCCGGGCCGGCCTGCTTCATTTTGCTGTGATCACCCTCCGAAGGACTGCGAGACGGAGAAGACAATGCTGTCATCGCCATCGTCGGACAGTTTGTGGTAGCGCAGATCCCAGCCGATATTCTCGAACACGGTGCCCGAGACGCCGATCTGATAATCCTCGTAATCCGCTGCCGGCACATCGTCGAAGCGGCTCACGCCGATACGGCCATCAACCGAAATGCCCTCGCGAACATCCATTGCCAGGCCGGTCTCGAAATAGACCGCAGGGCCGCTCTCAGCATAGAAATCCGGAGACCAGGAGACCTTGGCGTCCCAGGCGAGCGGCCCGAGCGCGTGGCCCACACCGCCGTAGAATTCCCAGAAATTCTGGTCACCGCCGGCACTCGGGCTGTCCGGATAGCCGTAATAGAGCGCGCCGATATCGAGATCCCAGCCCTCGACCGACCAGGCGTAGCCGCCATAGACATCGATCTCCATCGTCGTGTCGTCGCCGAAGTCGACGCTCGAAGCCCAGACGCCGGCATAAATGCCGCTCTCGTCTGCGAAGTCGAAGCCCCCGGAAATGGCCGGACCATTATCGGTCTGCGTGATGCCGCGATAGATGTAGTTGGTGGACAGGGCGACATTACCCTCAATGCTCTGGGCAGATGCTGTGGCTGCTGCCGTCGTGGCCAGCAGGGCCGCCAGTGAGAGTGTTGCGATTTTCATGACTCATGCTCCTTCAGGTGTGTTTGACAATTTCACGCGCCGCCGGGCGGCTGGTCGCGATCTGAGGGTTTCCGGGTTGCGCCGGGCACCCTGTGTGGCTTTCAAGCTGGTTCCGGAGCCCGGTTCTGATCGTCTCACCGGGTCATTCGGGCGGGTTGGGGAGGCGGTCGTCTGGGCCCTGGGTTCGCGGGCCGCGGCCGGCACCGCCAGGGTGCCGGACACGCCCGCAACCCCCGTCATCAAGCCAGGGCCTGATCCTTTCCCGGTGTCGGTTCATCCCCGTCACGGGCCGAGAAGATGCTTCCGGCTGCGTGACCGAGTTCGGACAGGTCGCCGCCGACGATCTCTTCATTTGGCGAGAGGCGAATGCCGATGGTGATTTTCAGGATGAGCCAGATCACGAAGCTGGTGACGAAAACGAAGGCACCAATCGCGCCGACACCAACCGCCTGGCCATAGAATGTGGCGTCGGAATTGGTGAGCGGCACAGCCATCGTTCCCCAGATCCCTGCGAACAGGTGGACCGGGATGGCGCCAACGACATCATCGATGCGAACCAGCTCGATCAATTTGGCACCAAAGGTCGCGATCACGGCACCGACCGCGCCGATCAAAATGGCATCCATGATGGTCGGGGTGAGCGGTTCGGCGGTGATCGAGACCAGGCCGGCCAGCGCGCCATTCAGGCAATAGGCGAGATTGGCCTTGCCGCGACCGAGGATGAGCGACAGCACGTAAGCCGTCACCACACCGCCGGCAGCTGCCATATTGGTGTTGGCGAAGACTTGCGAGATCGCGACCGCATCGGAGGCTGAGCCAAGGGCCAGTTGTGAGGCCCCGTTGAAGCCGAACCAGCCGAACCAGAGCAGGAAAGTGCCCAGGGTCGCCAGCGGCAGGGAGGAGGGTTGCATCGGTTTGGCATTGGGTCCGAACCGGCCGGAACGGGCACCGAGCAGGATGGCACCGGCAAGCGCTGCCCAGCCACCGGTCGAATGGACCAGTGTTGAGCCGGCAAAGTCGGAGAAGCCAAACTCGGCATCGAGCCAGCCGCCGCCCCATTCCCAGGAGCCCTGGACCGGGTAGATGACCGCTGTCAGCACGACGACGAAGAGGAAGAAGGGTCCGATCTTGACGCGTTCGGCCACGGTGCCGGACACGATGGACGCGGCAGTGGCGACGAACACCATCTGGAAGAACCAGTCGGAGGCCGAGGCGTAGCCGGTCGACAGATCGATGACTTCATCGCCGGTCAATTCGGAGGGTGTCCAGATGGCCGGCATCCCGAAATACGGGGTCTCGCCGCCATACATGACCTGGTAGCCAACGAGGTAGAACATCACCCCGGCAATGGCGTACAGAGCGATATTCTTCAGGCAGATGGCCGCTGCGTGCTTGGTCCGCACAAAGCCGACCTCGAGCATGGCGAAACCTGCCGCCATCAGCATGACGAGGAAGCCGCCTATCAAGAATAACAACGTGTTGAAGACGAAAGCCGTCTCCTCGCTAACCTCGGCTGCCGCCGGGCTTGTGAACGCCACCCCGGCGCCCACCGCAGCACAGGCGATTGCCGCCATTGCCCCGTATTTCACTTTATCGCCACGCATGGCCTTGCCCCCTATCCAGGTTGAAACTCACAGCCGGGGGTGACATCCGCACGCCTTCGGCTGGCCTGCCCTCACGGCAGAACAAGAAATTTCCAGTGGATCCGGGTGAAATCGGGCGGTGGCCCGTCTCGGCCCTGGCAGTCGCCAGGATTTAACCCACGATCCGCACCGCGATTGAGCGGTGACGGATCCGATGCGTGCGATCTGTGGTCGGGTGCATGTTTGCACCTCTTGATGATGAAACGCTAAATCAGGAAATGTTGCGATGCAACAAATTTTATCAGAATGTCTATTTCTGAATCATTCTTGCTAAATTTGTCACATTTATCCAGTTTGACGCAATTTTCTGCGAAGAATGAAAAAAACTGGCGTCGGCCGCCGCCAGCAGTTCAATCCACAGAGTCGCGACAAAACGGATGCCGCGTGAAAATTGCTGCAGCCGCTCACTCAGAGGTCAACCTGAAACTGGAAAAAGTCTGCATCGGGAGATTTCACGCCCGAAATCGAGCAGAACTGCCCGGTTTTGTGGCAATTCCGGCCCGAATTCCGGAATTCGGGTGCCAGCCATTCCTGCGTGAAACTCGCCCCCTGCGAGGGCATTTTTTTGCTGCCCGTCAGCGGCAAACGGCGGCTAGCACACATTTTGTGCACATTTATGCTTGCCAAGCCGGAAACATCGCGCCACCTTGCACTGCAGCAGAAGACAGGAAGTCGCCACACCATGCGTACCGCGTCCATTCCCTCACCGATGATTTCGGTCGCCGCCCTTGAGGGTGTGCGGGGGATTTTTGGCGCCCTCCTTCTCGTACTTGTACTTATTCTCACCTCCATAACGGGAGCGGTCTCCGCGCCTGCCAGATAGCGAAAGCAAACATGGCAGACACGAAAAACCCCGCTCCCGGAACCCGGAGCGGGGTTTTTCGTGTTCGTCACACGGGAAATCCTTATGTCGACCAACCAGAGTAAAGCTTCCGATATCGTCACGCGCGGCGCCGCGCGGGCGCCGGCACGTGCCATGTTGCGCGCCACGGGCATGTCGGATGCCGATTTCGACAAGCCGATGATTGCCGTGGTCAATACCTGGACCACGGTGACGCCCTGCAACATGCACCTGGCCGAGCTGGCCGGGCCGGTTCGCGATGCCATTCGCGAGGCCGGCGGTGTGCCGGTCGATTTCAACACGATCGTTGTGTCGGACGGCATCTCGATGGGCACGGAAGGCATGCGTGCCTCGCTGATCTCACGCGAGATCATCGCCGATTCCATCGAGCTGGCCGTGCGCGGTCACAGCCTGGACGGGGTCATCATCCTGGTCGGTTGCGACAAGACCATCCCTGCCGCCGCCATGGCCCTGGCCCGGATAAACATTCCGGGCTGCGCCCTCTATGGCGGCACCATCATGCCGGGCCGCAAGGGCGACCAGGAATTGTCCATCCAGGACGTGTTCGAAGCGGTCGGCGCGCATTCCTGCGGCGCCATCGACGATGCCGAACTGGCCGCGGTCGAGAAAGCCGCCTGCCCCGGCGCGGGCGCCTGTGGCGGCCAGTTCACCGCCAATACCATGGCAATGATCCTCTCCATGCTGGGGCTCTCGCCCATGGGTGCAAACGACATCCCGGCCCCGCATCCCGACAAGCCGGAAGCAGCCGCGCGCTGCGGCCGTCTGGTGATGGATCTGGTCCGCGAGGGCACCTTGCCGCGCAGCTTCATCACCGAAGCGTCTCTGCGCAATGCCGCGATCGCCGCCTCGGCCAGTGGTGGCTCCACCAATGCGGTCCTGCACCTCGCCGCCATCGCCGCCGAGGCTGGCGTGCCTTTCTCGATCAATACATTTGATGACGTCTCAAGCACGGCGCCGGTCATCACCGATCTGAAGCCGGGCGGGCGTTTTCTGGCCCACCACATGTTCCTGGCTGGCGGCACGCGCCTGTTCGGCCAGCGCCTGATGGAAGGTGGGTGCCTGACCGACACGCCAACCGTCACCGGCAAGTCCCTGTTCGAAGAGTTCGCGACCGCCGTCGAATCGCCCGGCCAACGTGTCATCCGCACCGTCGCCGACCCGGTCAAACCCGATGGCGGCTTTCGCATCCTCTATGGCGATCTGGCGAGCGAAGGCGGCGTGTTGAAACTGTCCGGCCATTCGCACACGCATTTTGAAGGCCCGGCCCGCGTCTTCGAGCGCGAGGAAGACGCCTTCGCCGCCGTTGAGGCCAATCAGATCAAGCGCGGTGATGTCATCATCATCCGCAATGAAGGCCCGCGTGGCGGTCCGGGCATGCGCGAAATGCTGGGTGTTACCGGTGCGCTGGTTGGCCAGGGCCTGAGCGAACATGTCGCCTTGCTGACCGATGGCCGCTTTTCCGGCGCCTCAAAGGGTTTCGTCATCGGTCATATCAGCCCGGAAAGCGTCGCCGGCGGCGCCATCGGACTGGTGCATGAGGGCGACATGATCCGCATCGACATCGCCGAGCGCCGCATTGATTGCGACGCCGACCTGGCAGCCCGCCGCAAGACCTGGACCCCGCCCAAGCCCAATCCGATGGGCGGCGTCTTCACCAAATATTCCCGCCTCGTCTCGTCGGCCTCGAAGGGCGCCGTGACGATCCAAGATTCGCAAGAACACAAGACCGACCAGGAGACTGTCGCATGACCACCACGCCAACCCCCGCCACGCCTCGCCGCATGGCCTTCGAGATCGACACCACCGCCTTCAAGGCCAAGCCTGTCGCCGTCATCGGCTATGGCAGCCAGGGCCGGGCGCACGCGCTCAATCTGAAAGACAGCGGCTGCGACGTCATTGTCGGCGTCCGTCCCGGCGGCAAGGGCGACACGCGCGCCAGGGCCGACGGGCTGCGCACCGCACCGATCGCCGATGCCACCCGCGAAGCCTCGCTGATCGCCATCCTGACCCCGGACATGACGCACGAGCAGATCTTCCGGGAGGAAATCGCGCCCAATCTGAAGGCCGGCGATGCCGTCATGTTTGCCCATGGTTTCAGCGTCCATTACGGCCGCATCCATGCTCCGGAGAATGTCGATGTCATCCTGGTGGCGCCCAAGGGTCCGGGCGATCTGGTGCGGCGCGAATTTGAACGCGGCCGCGGCGTGCCCTGCCTGTTTGCCGTCAACCAGGACGCCACCGGCAATGCGCGCGACCGGGCGCTGAGCTATACGGCCTGCATTGGCGGCTCCACCGCCGGTGTCATCGAGACAAGCTTTGCCGAAGAGACCGAAACCGATCTGTTCGGCGAACAGGCCGTGTTGTGCGGCGGTGCGACCGAGCTGGTCCTGGCCGGTTACGAGACCCTGACCGAGGCCGGCTACCAGCCTGAAGTCGCCTATTTCGAGTGCATGCACGAGCTCAAGCTGATCGTCGATCTGCTCTATGAAGGCGGTCTGGCCAAAATGCATGAATTCATCTCCGAGACCGCCATTTATGGCGATCTGCGCTCGGGGCCTCGCGTCATCAATGCCGAGACCAAGGCGCGGATGAAGGAAGTTCTCAAGGACATCCAGGACGGCACATTTGCCCGCGACTGGATCACCGAGAACCAGGCCGGAAAGCCGCAATACACCGCTCTGCTGCGCAAGGACCTCGAACATCCGATCGAGAAGACCGGTGCCGCCCTGCGCGCAGAAATGCCCTGGCTGCAAGCCGGCTCCAATACCTGACCGACCATACCGGGACCTGATCCATGACCGCCGCGACAACACTGCCCAAGCCTGACACCGCTGCCCAGCCGCGCTCCCGCAATACGGGGGCGCACTGGGTGGTGCGCACGCTGGAAAACCTGGGTGTTCACCGCATCTTCGGTTATCCGGGCGGCGCAATCATGCCGGTCTATGACGCCCTCACCGGCTCAAGCCTGCAACACGTTCTGGTGCGTCACGAACAGGCGGCGGCCTTCGCGGCCGACGCCCAGGCGCGCATCACCGGCAAGGCCGGTGTGTGTCTGGCGACATCAGGTCCCGGCGCGACCAATCTCCTCACCGGCATCGCCAATGCCTTCCTCGACTCCGTGCCCATGGTTATCCTCACCGGCCAGGTCCCATCGGGCCTGATGGGAACGGATGCCTTCCAGGAAGTCGATGTCTTCGGCATGTCGCTGCCGGTCGTTAAACACTCGGTCATCATCCGCGATCCCAACCGGATTCCGGAGCTGATCGAGGAAGCCTTCCGGATTGCCGAGAGTGGCCGGCCCGGTCCGGTGCTCGTTGATCTGCCAAAGAATGTCTTACAGGCCGAGGCCTTCCCGCCCCCCCCAGGCGCGCCTCGTCCTGGAGCAGAGCCGTTGCTCGCCTCCTCCCCCCAATTGGAGGCGGCAACGGCCCTGCTCACCCAGGCCAAACGCCCTGTTCTCTATGTCGGCGGCGGCGTGGCCCTGGGCCATGCTGTCGAGGCTCTGCGCGACTTCATGAGCCGCACAGGCATTCCGACCGTGGCGACCCTGAAAGGGCTGGGCTGCCCGCATCCGGATGCGCAAAATTATATGGGCATGCTGGGCATGCACGGGACACGTGCCGCCAATATGGCGGTGCAGGAGAGCGACCTGCTGATCTGCTGCGGTGCGCGCTTCGATGACCGGGCCACCGGCAAGCCGGACACATTCGCTGCCAATGCCCGCATCATCCACATCGATGCCGACCCGGCCGAGATCGGCAAGCTGCGCTGGGCCGATGTCGCCATGGGTTGCGAGATCGCCGACGCGCTGGCGCGCTTCGATCCGGGCTATCTGGACATTGCCGACTGGCGCGAGACCTGCCAGCGGCGCACCGAGGAGTTTGCCTTCGACTATAACGCCCCCGGCTCGGGCATTTTCGCGCCGGCCTTGCTGAAGCAATTGTCGGAAGCGGCCGGGGACGATTTCATCGCCGCCTGCGATGTCGGCCAGCACCAGATGTGGGTCGCCCAGCATTGCCGTTTCGCACGTCCCGAATCGCACCTGACGAGCGCCGGTCTGGGCGCGATGGGCTATGGCCTGCCCGCCGGCATCGGTGCCGCGATGGAGCGGCCCGACATGAAGGTCGTCACCGTCACGGGCGACGGCTCGATCATGATGAATATCCAGGAGCTGGCGACTGCGCGCCGTTACAGCGTGCCGATCCGCATCCTGCTGCTCGACAATGGCACTTTGGGCCTGGTGCGCCAGTGGCAGGAATATTTCTTCGACCAGAATTTTTCCGAGGTCGATCTCTATGACAATCCCGATTTCGCCGAGGTCGCCCGCGCCTTCGGCATCGAGGCCTTTACCGTCCACAGCCGCAATGAAGTTCCCGAAGCGATTGACCGGCTTTTGCGGTCGCGGGGCCCGATTCTGGCGCATGTCCTGATCGATCCGCGCGAGAATGTCTGGCCCCTTGTTCCCCCCGGCGCGTCCAACGCCGACATGATGGAGAGTTGAAGATGAGCAATACGCTACACGTCGAAATACACGAGACAGAAGGCGCACTCGTCCGGCTCATCGGCCTCATCGAGCGCCGCGGCTTCGTCATTTCGAGCATGCAGATGGACGCTGCCGCCAATGGCAGGGCCCGGATCACGCTGGACGTGGCAGCCCGCGAAGGGGTTCGTCAGGTCGAGATCCTGGCGCGCCAGATCGAACGCCTGTTTGACGTCCATTCAGTGTTCTGTCCCGACATCACAACCCTGCCCATCGCGGCAGGATCGATCGAATGGAGGGGTTCATGTCCAGCTCCACAATAAAACCGGCGAACGGCAAGGAAGACCGGCTGTTCATTTTCGACACCACGCTGCGTGATGGCGAGCAGGCCCCCGGCTTCTCCATGTCGCCGGCCGACAAGCTGGAGATCGCCCGCGCTCTGCAAGCCATCAAGGTCGACACGATCGAGGCCGGATTCGCCGCTGCATCACCAGGTGATTCCGAAGCAATCCGCCTGATCGCCTCGGAGATTACCGGTCCCACCATCTGCTCGCTGGCCCGGGCAACCGAGCATGATGTGGACGCCGCAGCCATCGCGCTGGAGCCCGCCAGACGCAAGCGTCTGCACATCTTCCTCGCCACCAGCCCGATCCACCGCGAGGCCAAGCTGCGCATGTCGCGGCTGGAAGTGCTGCGGGCGATCGAGAAAGCGCTGAAACATGCGAGCGGCCGCTTCGACGAGATCGAGTTTTCCGCCGAGGATGCCCTGCGCACCGAGCCCGATTTCCTGATCGAGGCGATGAGCTGTGCCGCCTCCTTCGGCGCCGATGTGCTCAATGTCCCCGATACGGTCGGCGTCAGCGAGCCGGGCGAGATCCGCGCCCTGTTTGCCATGCTGGCCGAGAAGGTTGTCCGTCCGGAGCATGTGATCTTCTCGACGCATTGCCATAATGATCTCGGCCTGGCCGTCTCCAACAGCCTCGCCGCCGTGCAGGGCGGGGCGCGCCAGATCGAGTGCTCGATCAATGGGATTGGCGAGCGCGCTGGCAATTGCTCGCTGGAAGAAGTGGTGATGGCCCTGCGGGTGCGCGCCGATATCTATGGCGTCTCGACCCATCTCGACACCACCGGCCTGTGGCCTGCCAGCCAGAAACTGACCCGCCTGACCGGCGCCGAGCTCTCACCCAACAAGGCGATTGTCGGCAAGAATGCCTTCGCCCACGAGGCCGGCATTCACCAACACGGCATGCTGTCGGACCGGCGCACCTATGAGATCATGACCCCGGAAAGCGTCGGCTCGCCGGGCAGCGCCCTGGTACTGGGCAAGCATTCGGGCAAGCACGCCCTGATCCAGCGCCTGTCACACCTGGGCTATCAGCCCGATCCGGATACGCTCGATGCCGCCTTCAAGGCGTTCAAGGCCTATGCCGACGAGCATGGCGAAGCGACCGACGCCGATCTGGTCGCGCTGATGGAGCATCGCTCGCAGAGCGGCTGCAGCTGGACCGTGCTGCGCACGGAATTGCGCACCACCACAGGCCCGCAACCCAAGCAGTTCGCGCGCGTCGAGCTGGAACATCCTGTGCGCGGACGGATCTCGGATATCGCGACCGGTGACGGTCCGATGGCGGCGGCCTTTGCCGCGGTGCAGCGGATCACAGGCGTCGATGCCGAGGTAATCGCGCTGGAAACCCGGCTGGTGAATACCAAGGTGGGCCGCGAATTCATCGCGGAAATCCGGCTCGATCTCAATGGCACTCACTTCAATGGCCGTGCCCGCGGACCCGATGTGGTAACCGCGGCCATCGACGCATTCTTGTTTACTCTCGACCGGGGCCAGGCTTTCGACCAGACCGGCACCGCTCATTCACGCACCGCAACGGCACTCGCTGTCTGATCAGGAACAGAAAAATGGCAATTCAGGAAACCGACTTCATCTGGCGCAATGGCGAGTTGATCGACTGGCATGATGCCCAGACCCATATTCTCAGCCATGCCCTGCACTACGGCACCTCAGTGTTCGAAGGCATTCGCTGCTATGACACGCCGAACGGGCCGCAAATCTTCCGGCTGAAAGAGCATGTCCGCCGGCTGTTCGATTCGGCGCGCGTCTATCACATGCCCATCCCGGCCACCGAGGCCGAGGTCGAGGAAGCCTGCAAACAGGTCATCCGCTCGAACCGGCTGAAGAATGCCTATATCCGCCCGATCGCCTTTTTCGGTTATGGCGGCATTGGCGTCCTGCCCGGCAAGGACACCAAGATCGATATCTGCGTCGCCGCCTTCCCCTGGGGTGCCTATCTCGGTGAGGATGCACTGACACAAGGCGTCAATTGCTGCATCTCCAGCTGGAACCGTCCGGCACCAAACACCATCCCCACCGGTGCCAAGGCTGGCGGCAATTACCTCTCCTCCGTGCTGATCAGCCATGAAGCGCATTCGCGCGGCTTCGATGAAGGCATTGGCCTAGACGTCAACGGGCTGGTGTCGGAAGGCGCGGGCGAGAATATCTTCGTCGTCTCCAATGGCGTCATCCGCACCCCGCCAAGCTCCGCCTCCATCCTGACCGGCCTGACCCGCGATGCGGTGATCAAGCTGGCCGAAGCCGAGGGCTATGACGTGCGCGAACAGACCCTGTCGCGCGAAAGCCTCTATGTCGCAGACGAAATCTTCTTCACCGGCACCGCGGCGGAAATCACCCCGGTGCGCTCGGTTGACGGCCATATCGTGCGCTGCGGCGGGCGCGGCCCGATTGCCGAGCTGATGCAGAAGCGCTTCTTCGGCCTCTTCACCGGCGAGACGCCGGATCGTCATGGCTGGCTGCAGCCCGCCCATGGCAATGGCATGGAGGTCCAGCATGTCGCCTGATGGCGGTCATCCACGCTCGCTGTTTGAGAAGGTGTGGGAGAGCCACCAGGTATCGGCAGAAACCGCGGATACCCCGGGCGTGCTCTATATCGACCTGCACCTGGTCCACGAGGTCACCTCACCGCAAGCCTTTGCCGCCCTGGCGGAACGAGGCCTCAAGGTGAGGCGGCCGGACCGCACGCTGGCGACCATCGACCACTCAACTCCGACGCTTGATTTCAAGCCCGGCGAGGCTCCGCCCTATGCCACCGATGCAGCGCGCCTGCAGGTGGAAATGCTGGAGCGCAATGCAGCCGCCAATGCCATCTCGCTGCATGGCTGGGGCAGCGCCCATCGCGGTGTCGTACACGTGATCGGGCCTGAACTGGGCGCGACCCAGCCCGGCATGACCGTGGTCTGCGGCGACAGCCATACAGCGACGCATGGCGCCTTTGGCGCACTCGCATTCGGCATTGGCACCACCGAAGTCGGCCATGTTTTGGCCAGCCAGTGCCTCTTGCAACGCAAGCCGAAATCCCTGCGCGTAACGGTCAATGGCAGGCTGCAACGCGGCGTCTCTGCCAAGGATCTGGTGCTGGCCATCATTGCCAAGCTCGGAATTGATGGCGGCACGGGCAGCGTGATCGAATATGCCGGCGAGGCGATTGAAGCGCTCGACATGGAAGGCCGCATGACGGTCTGCAACATGTCGATCGAGGCCGGTGCCCGCGCCGGCATGATCGCACCGGATGCCACGACTTTCGCCTGGCTCAAGGGCCGCGAAATGGTACCCAAGGGCAAGGCCTGGGACAGGGCGGTCGAAGCCTGGTCCCGGCTGCGCAGTGATCCCGGTGCGCATTTTGATCGCGAGATCGAAATGGATGCCGCGACGATCACGCCCATGGTGACCTGGGGCACGGCGCCCGATACCGGGATCGCCATTGGCGACCAGGTGCCGGCGGCGCGCTCGGCCTCGCACCAGAAAGCCCTCGACTATATGCAATTCGCCGCCGGCGCCGGGATCGCCGGCACGCCGGTGAGCCAGGTCTTCATCGGCTCCTGCACCAATTCCCGGATCACCGATCTGCGTGACGCCGCCGCCATCATGCGCGGCCGCAAGGTCAAGCCCGGCGTACGCACGCTCGTCGTCCCCGGCTCGGTCCAGATCCGGCTGCAGGCGGAAGCAGAAGGTCTCGACCGCATCTTCATCGAGGCGGGGGCCGAATGGCGCCAGCCGGGATGCTCCATGTGTATCGCCATGAATGGCGATCGCGGCGAGGCGGGTGAGCTGATCGTTTCCACCTCCAACCGCAATTTCGAGGGCCGCCAGGGTCCCGGTGCCCGCACCGTTCTGGCCAGCCCGGCAACCGCAGCGGCGGCCGCGGTCATGGGCGAGATCACCGATCCGAGGCGCCTGATGGAGACGGCCCATGTCTGAGACCAAAACCGCCGCCATCACCAGCCGCACCTTTCTCCTGCCGCAGGAGGATATCGATACCGACCAGATCATCCCGGCGCGCTTCCTCACCACCACGTCGCGCGACGGGCTGGGCAAGCTCGCCTTCCATGACTGGCGCTATGACAAGGACGGCAAGGCACGCAGCGACTGCGCCCTCAACTCGCTCGATACGGGCGAGTTCCAGGTGCTGGTGGCGGGACGCAATTTCGGCTGCGGCTCATCGCGCGAGCATGCGCCCTGGGCCTTGCATGATTTCGGCGTGCGCGCCGTCATCTCCAGCGAGATCGCCGATATCTTCAAATCCAATGCCGCCAAGAACCGGATTATCCCCATCGTTGCGCCACCTGAATCCCACGCCTGGCTGCTCGAACATGAGGGCGTCGAGGTGAAGATCGATCTTGCAGCGCAATATGTTGACCTCGGCAATGGTCCCGGTTTCCATTTCGACATCGAATCCTTTGCCAAGCATTGCCTGATCGAGGGCACGGACCCGATGGGTTTCCTGCTCTCGCATGGCGATGCCATCAGACGATATGAGGCCAGCCAAGCATGAAAACCTACAAAATCGCCCTCCTGCCCGGTGACGGGGTCGGACCGGAAGTCACCCAGGTGGCGCGCGCCGCTATGGAAAGCGTCGCGGCCCTGTCCGGCTTCAAGCTCGCCTTCACCACGCATGATTTCGGCGGTGCCTCGATCGATAGTTCCGGCGAGCCGCTGACGCCCTCAACGCTCAAGGCCTGCCAGGCCAGCGACGCCATCTTCCTCGGCGCCGTTGGCGGACCGAAATGGGATCAGTCGCCATCACGCCCCGAGGCCGGCCTGCTCGGTCTGCGCAAGGCACTCAATGTCTACGCCAATCTGAGACCCGTCAGCATGCACCCGGCGCTAGCCGGCAAATCACCCCTGCGCGCTGATCTGGTCGAAGGCGTCGACCTGCTGATCGTGCGCGAACTGACCGGCGGGATCTATTTTGGCGCGCGGCAGCGCAGTGAGGATTACGCCAGCGATGAGTGCGCCTATAGCCGCGCCGAGATCGAGCGCGTTGCCCATATCGCCTTCCAGCAGGCACGCCTGAGACGCGGCAAGCTGACCTCGGTCGACAAGGCCAATGTGCTGGAAACCAGCCGGCTCTGGCGCGAGATCGTCACCGAGATGGGCCGCAACTCCTATCCCGATGTCGCGCTCGACCATCTCTATGTCGATGCGGCGGCGATGCATTTGCTGCGCGCGCCGGCCAGCTTCGACGTCGTGCTGACGGAAAACATGTTCGGCGACATCCTCTCCGACGAAGCCTCCATGCTGCCCGGCTCGATCGGCCTTCTCGGCTCGGCCTCGCTGGGCGATAGCCGGCCCGGCCTGTTCGAGCCCATCCATGGCTCGGCGCCCGACATCGCCGGAATGGACAAGGCCAACCCCTTCGGCGCGCTTGAAAGCGTCGCGCAATTATTCGAGGCCGGGCTGGGCGAGGTTGAGGCCGCGCGCCTCCTGCGCAACGCCGTCAGTGCCATGCATGATGCCCGCGAATGGACAGCCGATCTTGGCGGTTCGCTGAGCTGCTCCCAGGCCGGTATCCGGCTGATCGAGCATCTCGAGCGGCAGCCGGCCCTCAGCGCCGGCTAAAGGGAAGCCGGAAGGTGTACCCCGCCTTCCGGCTCCTGCTTTTTTGCGGCAAACACTGCGTGGGGACATGGTCCTGTTTCAAGGAAACAGGTGCGTGTCCCCACTTCGTGCGCCAGCCTGCACAACAAGTCGGGACACGCACCGGCAAAGCCGGACCGTGTCCCGGGCGCTGCCCCTCACTCCCCCGCCGGCAAATTCTCCAGAAAGAAGCGGATCGTATTCTCGCCCATCACCTGGCGGATCTGGTCCGCACTGAGCCCGGCGGCCAGCAGGCGGTCCGTCAGGACGGCGTATTCCGAGGCGTCGAATGTGGTGGTGACGGTGCCGTCATAGTCCGACCCCAGCGCGACATGGTCGATACCGAGCAGGTCGATAGCGGCGAGGATGGTGGCGGCAATGCCTTCCGGGCTGTCATCGCAGGTGACGTCGGCCCAGAAGCCGATGCCGATGACGCCGCCGCGCGCGGCGACTTCCGACATCAGGGCATCGGGGATGTTCCGCTTGGCCTCGCAATGGCCGTGTATGCCGGTGTGGGAGACGACAAGCGGGACGTCGGTCATGTCGAGCACCTCGCGCACGACGGCCTGGGAGGAGTGGGCGAGGTCGATGGTCATGCCGTGCTCGACAATACGCGCCACGGCGGCGCGGCCGAATTCGGTGAGGCCGGAATTTGAAACGCCGTGCAAGGACCCGCCCAGCTCATTGTCGAAGAAGTGCTGCAGGCCGATCATGCGATAGCCCTCATCATACAGCCGGTCGATATTGGCCAGATCGCCCTCGAAAGGGTGACCGCCTTCGGTCGCCAGAACGCCGACGAGGATATCCTGATTGCCCTCGCGCGCCTCAAGCGCCGCGGCGAGGTCCTCGCGGGTGCGGGCGACGATGAAGTCGCCATGGGACTGGTCGGCCAGGCGGTTGAGGCGGCGGGCGTGGAAACGGGCACGCGCGAAGATCGAGGTCCAGGTGTCCATCGGCCACATCTGCACGATGGCGAGCGGGGTAATGTTGTCGCTATCGGCGGTATTGGCGTCGTAATTCATGTCGGCCGGCGTCTTGGTGACGCTGGAGAAAACCTGCAGCGCGACATGGCCGGCGCGCAGGCGCGGCAGGTCTGTGTGACCGCGGCTGTTCCAGACCGTCGGATCGCGCATCCACAGCAACATGTCGGAATGCAGATCGGCGACGCGTAACTCGTCATGCAGGGCCTCGGCCTCGGCGGAGACGCTATAGGGCTCGTGCGGCGTGACGACATTCATGCCGTCATCAATGCGGGCCGGCAGAATGCCGAAGAAGAAGATGGCTGCGGCGAGCAGGATGACGCCCAGTAGAGCCAGACCAATACGCATGATGTCCCCCGGATTTCTGTTTTTTGTAGACTGCCACAGCGCAGGCTTGGTGCAAGCGAAACTGACGCAAGCAAAAGGCCGCCCGGTTTCCCGGACGGCCCTTCACATGTCAGGTGCTGCTGGATCTATTCGCTGTAAAGCTCGGAGATCGAGAGCGAAGCCGTGGCGTTATTGCCCTGGCTGTAAGAGCCGATCCAGATGTCATAGACACCGGACGCGGCATTGTTGAACCGCAGCGACGGGTTGAGGCCGGCATTGCCGCCATCATCATCGCAGAACCAGTTGCCATTCGGATCATTGACGAGGAGCGTCGTGTCCGAGTTGGAGGCAGCGGAGAGGATCAGGGGCAGGGAGCCCGCCGTATAGGTCAGCTGGAAATCAGGCGCTGCAGCGACCCAGCCCGCACAACCGGCACGCACGCTGTCGGCACGATAGCCGCCACCGGAGGTGATGTTGATGCGGTAGGGATCAGGCTGGAAGCCAGCGCGCAGCGTCGCGTTGCCATAGGCGGCCGGCAGCGACATGTTGATGCCCGACTGATATTGCGGCTGAGGGCGAGGCTGCTGTGGCTGACCGCCAACCTGGCCGATCTCGGAGATCGAGAGGACCGAGGCAGCATTATTGCCTTGCGAGTAGGAACCGACCCAGATGTCGTAACGGCCGGTCGCGAGATTACCGAGATTGACCAGCGGGTTGAGGCCATTGCCGCTATCATCATCGCAATACCAGTTGCCGCGTGCGTCATTGATGACGAGCGTGGTGTCGGAACTGGAGACAGCACCAATGGTCAGCTGGGTGTAGGCCCCGGCGGTGTAGTTGATCGAGAAATCCGGTGCATCAGCGATCCAGCCGCGGCACGAGCTCGACATCGCCTGGGCGTTGCGGGCACCGCCGGACGTGACATTGACCGTATACGGATCAGGCGTGAAGCCCGAGGTCAGATTGACGCTGCCGAAGGTTGGTGGCAGGGCATAGTTTGGCGTATTGGCATTGCCTTGCGTGAGACCGAGCTCGGAGATCGACAGCACGGTCGCGGCGTAATCGCCCTGGCTGTAGGAACCGATCCACACGTCATAGCGGCCGGAACGCGGATTGTTGAGCTGGACGAGCGGGTTGAGACCAGCGCCGCTATCATCGTCGCAATACCATTCACCATTCGGGCCATTAACCAGCAGTGTGGTGTCCGAACTGGAGGTCGCGCCAATCGTGAGATCAAAGCCCCCGGCATTGTAGTTCACGGAGTAATCGGGCGCATTCGCGACCCAGCCGCGGCAGGAGCTCGACACATTGCTGGCAGAGATTGATCCACCGGACGTGATGTTGACGTTGAATGGGTCGGGCGTGAAGCCGGCATTGAGGTTTACGCTGCCATAGGTTGGCGGCGCGGTGAAATCCTGGGCATGCGCGCCAGCGGCCAGAACGACCGCAGCGGCGGATGCAAAAAGAAATGTTTTCATTTGGGTTCCCTTAAGAATGTTCCCCGAACCCGGCTCGCCCCTTGCAAGCCGCACGGCTGTTACCGCTCGGGAAACATTAGCCGCTTTCCTGGGTGAACCCTAGCTGAATAACGCGGCCAAGACGCAAAAATCGCCAAATACAGCTCCCGGGCGCCCGATCTCAGCCTGTCGCCATAAGACGCGCGAGGGAGGTCTCGAGCACCTCCTCGAGCAGGTCTTCATCCTTCCGCTCGCCGCCTTCCAGCTCTGCGGCCAACCCGCCAAGGCGGTAGAGCCCGATATTGAGGGCCGCGCCCCGCAAGGCATGGGCACTCTCGCTCGCCAGGACGTCATCGCCGGCAGAACGCGCACCGCGATAAGCGACACTCTGGCCGCGAAGATCGACCACGAAATCGGTTTTCAGCGACGCGAAAACCTCCGGGCCGACCGCGGAAATGAGGCTGTCAATCGTTCGGGTTTCCAACTCGACCGCCTCGCGCCAGCCGGACTCCATATTGCTCATTCGATCCTCAATATGCATGCCCGCCGCAAGCGCCATCCCGGCACGGCGGTACGAGTCTTCCGAATAATAAGAAATGAGCGATAGCACGATCAGGCCTCACGGCAAGCCGCTCGTTTACCTGTCTGTGCGATGGTTGCAGCATTGCGTAACAAGGAGCGCACCCGTCATGCGCACAGGCCTCGACAAGAAACTCGGTCTCTACATCAACGTCGCAACCCTTGTGAGTCTGATCGCATCGGTGCTGACGATCTATTTCTTTGTCGGCAGCCTGAACCAGAATGCCCGCGAAACCGACACGCTCCTGCTCGCACAAGGCCTTGAAGCCGCCGCCCGCAGCAATGAAACCTGGGCCGTCGATTATGGCTGGTGGGCCGACGCGGTCACCTATTTCGACGAGGGCGACACCGAGACCCTCACCAGCAGCATGGCGGCCCCGCTGCAGGATCATTCCGGCTTCGATTTCGTGCTGCTCGCCAATGAGAGCGAGGGGCGTGAATTCGGCTGGACAGTCGAGACCGGAGAAACCGTCCAGGAGAATCTCCTCTCTACGGATGACCTCGCCTTGATACGCCGGGACCTGCAGGCTCAGTACGAGCAAGGCAGTTTTCTTGCCTCGCACTATCTTACCATGGATGGAAGAACCTATATCGCCTCCGTAACGGTGCTGGGCGAGTATGAGGATCGCGCCGCGACTGATCCGCTCACCGACACCATACTGGTCATCGGCACGGAGCTGGACCGCGACTTCCTCGACACACTTGAGCAACACTATCTGGTCCAGGACATCCGCTTCGTCCCGGGCGAGACCGGCATGATCGACGGCGCTGTTCCTGTGCGCGACCAGCATGACGACCTCGTGGGAGAGCTCGTCTGGCGGCCATCCCTGCCGGGAATTGAAACCTTGCGGATTGCGCTCATCCCGCTGGTTATCTACATCGCTGTCTTCCTGCTGGCCTCCCAGGCGCTCAGCGCGCATGCGCGCAAGCTGGCGCGCGCCGCTGAACACAATGAGCGCCGCGCCCGGCAGGCCGCCTCGACAGACAAGCTGAGCGGCCTGCCCAATCGGCACGGTTTCACACAATTCGTCGAGAGCAAGGCGGCCGAGCGTGCCGCCCGCGAGGGACACGCGGCGATCATCTATGTCGACCTCAACGGGTTCAAGGCCGTCAATGACAAGGCCGGCCATGCCGCAGGAGACTTTGTCATCGTCGAGGTCGCGCGGCGCTTCCGGCAGGCCCTGCCCGGCCGGGTCTCTATCGCCCGCATGGGCGGGGATGAGTTTGCCTGCGTGCTGATCGATGAGGACGATGCCTGCCATGCGCTTGACCTCGCCCGCGGCTTGATTGCAGCGCTCGATGAGCCCATCCATTTCGAAGCTCGCGAGTTCGAGATCGGCGCGGCGGTCGGGGTCGCCGCGTCCTACCCGGACGAGCCGAAATCCTTTGTAACTCTGGTCGACCAGGCCGATCTCGCCATGTATCGCGCCAAGGCCGACAAGCTCGACTACCCGCTCTACTATGATGACGACTTCGCCGCCCAGGACGGTCTGCGGCGCTCTCTCGATGCGGATATCGAACTCGGTCTGGGACGGCAGGAATTCTACGTCGTCTATCAACCGATCATCGACGCCTCCACCGGCAAGACGGCGTCAATGGAAGCCCTGCTGCGCTGGGAACACCCGGTGCGCGGCAATGTGCCACCCGATATCTTCATTCCGGCGGCCGAGGACTCAAAACTGATCCACAGGCTGGGTGAGCTTGTCTTCGACGCGGTCTGCAAGGAATTCGACCCCTCACTGGACTGCACAGTCTCCATCAACCTGTCGCCAACGCAGTTGAATGATCCCGATCTCTGCCAGCGTTTCGTTGCCCGCCTGAAAGAACACGGCCTTTCCCCCTGCCAGATCGAGCTGGAGATCACAGAGACCGTTCTCATCGAGGATTTCGGCCGGGCCAAGGCGCGTATGGATGAATTGAGCGAGGCCGGTTTCCGCCTCAATCTCGACGATTTCGGCACCGGTTTTGCCAGCATCAGCTATCTGCACACCCTGCCTTTCAGCAAGATCAAGGTCGACAAGAGCTTTGTCGATCTGATCGGCAAGGATGAGAGCGCCAACAAGACCCTGCAGGCCATGGCATTATTGAGCGATGCCATGAAGCTGGAAATCGTGGCCGAAGGTGTCGAGACCGAATACCAGGCCTCGCTGCTACGCCTGCTGGGCTTCACCTATCTGCAAGGCTGGTATTTCGGCCAGCCTCAGACCGCGGGCGCCCGCCTGAAGAGCAAGACCGCCGGCGCCTGAACACTGGCAGCCACCGTCTACCCTCGCGCCTACAGCCCGGTAAACAGCTGAAACAGGCGCGGCACGGTTTCCTTGAATCGCAGTTTTCCCTCGGTCAGGGCGAGACAGATACACTCCTCTCCCTCACCGATCAGGATATCGTGCTCGACCTCCGGGCTGGCTTCCTCGACATCGCCGCGGCAGAAGCGCTGCTCGCCATCGAGAAAACTACCCTGCAGGACAAGCGTCAGCTCGGTGCCCGCATGTCCATGCGCGGGAATCGAGACGCCAGGCCGGGCGCGAAGCAACCAGAGCCGGTCATCGCAATCCCCGGTCCACAACATCGCCTTCTTCAGGCCCGGACCGAGAAACTCCCAACGGATCGGACGTCCTGTCTGCGCGATGAAATCCTGCAAGACTTGCGGGAAGCAGTCCGGCATGTCGCCGGTGACCGGGCCTGGCTCGTCAGGCATCTGCGCCGCCGGACCGGAGCGCGCCTCGTCGAGCGCAAATATATGGTCCGCACTGAGCGAGAAATCATTGGCCGCAACCTCCTGCAGCCCCACTTCCAGCATGGCCCCGCCAACCCGCTCCATCGCCTCTGCCCGGGCTTTGGCGTCCGAGGAGAGTTCGAGATGGGCGCGCAACAGCATGTCCTGACCCGTCGTGACAGGCGCACCCACCACGTGATCGAGATACCAGCTGTCTTCAAGAATATAGCCGCGACGGCTCATGGCGTTTCTCCGAGAGAAATTCTGAGTTTGTCCATGGCCAGCCGTATCCTCGACTTGACCGTTCCGAGCGGCATACCCAGCCGCTCGGCTATTTCGCTGTGTGAACAGCCTTCCATATAGGCAAGGTCGAGCACGAGGCGCTGCTCGTCCGGCAAGCCGGACAGGGCTGCTACAATACCGTCAACACTCTGCGAGCGATCATAGAGCTCGTCCGCAGTCGGCTGCTCGACAGGCAGAAGGGAGGGGTCTTTCAGATCGACCCGGCTCGCCCGTGCCGCCTTGCGATAATGGTCGATGTGCAGGTTTCGGGCGATGGAATAGACCCAGGTTGCGACGGCAGCCTTGGCTGGATCATAGCTCTCGGCCCGGCGCCAGATCGCCAGCATCGCATCCTGGGTGAGATCATCAGCCTGTGCCGGCGACAGGCTGCGCCGCAGCAGGAAAGCGCGGATGCGGGGCGCAAAATGGTCGAACAGGATCCTGTAGGCCGCACGGTCGCGCTCGGCGGCAACGCGGCCGACAAGTTTCGCCATGATCACCGCATCGGGCGGTGTCGCCTGCGAACCCACACTCATTCCCGTTCGCCCCTTTTCCGGGTCGCTCACGACACCATAGCGGTCGTGGTCTGGTTTCAGGGCGGCAGCGTACATACCCCTGCTACGATGCCGTTGCGGATCCGGATCACCGGGCAAGCCTGTGATCCGCGCTGCGTCTTCACTCGTAAGCCTTTCCGTTGAACACAAATTTCGAACGGAGCCAATGGTGCCCTCCCAAACGCGCAAACACGTCGCCGTCATCGGCTCGGGAATTTCCGGTCTTGCCGCCGCCTGGCGCCTTTCGCAGATCCACAAGGTAACCGTGTTTGAGGCGGCCGGAAGGCTGGGCGGTCACGCCAATACCGTGACCGTGAAGGTCGGCGGCGCCGATGTCAGCGTCGATACCGGCTTCATCGTGTTCAATCCGTCCAATTATCCGAATTTCGTCGCCATGCTCAACCTGCTCGGCGTCGAATCCTCGCCCAGCGACATGTCATTCGCGGCCTCCCTGGACAGCAGCGGATTTGAATACTCCTCGCGCCCGGAAGGCCTCTTTGCGCAAAAGCGCAATTTCCTGCGCCCGCGCATGTGGCGCATGATCAGCGATATTCTTCGCATGCACGCCCATTCCCGCACGCTCGACATCTCGCAGGAAACACGCAGCCTGGACGACTTCCTGTTCGGCGAAGGCTATTCGCGCTCCTTCCGCGAGGACCATATCCTGCCCATGTGTGCGGCGATCTGGTCGTCTCCGGTGACCGCGATGCGGGACTATCCGGCGCGCAGCTTTTTCGAATTCTTCCGCAATCACGGCCTGATGCAGGTGCTCGGCCAACCGGCCTGGCGCACGATTACCGGTGGAAGCCGCCATTGCATCGAGGCCCTGCGGCAGGCCTTTACCGGCGATGTACGGCTCGCCACCCCCGTCCACTCGGTGCGCCGCGACGCCGCGGGCGTCCTGCTGCAACTGGCCAATGGTGAGGCGGAGCGGTTCGACGAAGTAGTATTCGCCTGTCACAGCGACCAGGCGCTCAACATGCTGGCCGAGCCGACACGCCAGGAAACCGTGATGCTGGGCGCGGTCCGCTATCGGGACAATACCGCCATTCTCCACACCGATACCGCGCTGATGCCGCGCCGAAAATCCGCCTGGGCAAGCTGGAACTATCTCGACACCCCCGACACAACCGGCCAGGAACGCATCAGCCTGAGCTATTGGATGAACCGGCTTCAGCCACTGCCGACGCAAACGCCAATCCTGGTCACCCTCAATCCCCAGCTCGCACCCGATCCCGAAAAGGTGCTCCACACCGACAGCTACGCTCACCCGGTCTTCGACGCGGCGGCGATCGCTGCGCAGCGCAATATCCACACGATCCAGGGCCAGAATAACAGCTGGTATTGCGGCGCATGGCTGGGCTCGGGATTTCATGAGGACGGGCTGCAATCCGGGCTCGCTGTCGCCGAGGCGCTCGGAGCCCCGGTCCGTCCCTGGAGCCTTGACGGCACGACCAGCCGAATCTTCTGGCCCAACCACATCAATGGCCAGGCTGCGGAGATTGCCGCCGAACGAATTGCTGCGGAATGACACCTCTTGCGCCATCCCTGACATTTGGCGAAGTCGGACATACGCGGCTGCGGCCCAAGCGCCACAGCCTGCGCTATGGCATGTTCTCGGTCTTGCTCGACATTGATGGCGAAGACTGCCCGCACCGGACCTCTCCCCTGTTCTCGGTCGACCGCTTCAATCTGACCAGCTTCTACCAGCGTGATCATGGACGCGGCGAGGCTGAGTTGCGCCCCTGGGTGCAGGAACAGCTTCTGGGACAAGGTAATCGTTTTGCGCTTGGCCGGGTCCAGATCCTCGCCGCGCCGCGCGTCCTCGGGCTGGTGTTCAATCCGGTGACGGTGATCTTCTGCCATGACAGGGCCGATCAATTGCGTGCCCTGATTTTCCAGGTCAGCAATTTTCACGGCGGCCGCTACGCCTACACATTTGTGCTGCCAGCCAATGACGCACGTGGCTCTGAAACGGGCTCCCTGCGGTTTACCAGCCGCAAGCGCTTTTACGTCTCACCCTTCAATTCCACCGAGGGCGAGTATCGCTTCCGGCTGGACCGGAGCGAAGACGCGATCCGGCTCGGCATTCAGTTGTTTCGCGATGACGAATGCGTTCTCAGCGCCGTGCATCGCGCGCACCTGCGTCCGCTGGACACGGGCAATCTGCTGATCGCCCACCTCAAATTCCCGCTCAACACCGTCAGAATCGTCGGCGCCATCCTGTTCGAGGCCGCTCGGCTTCGTCTCAAGGGCCTGAAGCTGTATACTCCCAGGCACGACACGATTGACACACAACCGTGGAGGCAATGATGGATATCTATACTGATCGCGCCGATCATCCCGAGCTAAACCAGGACGGGAGCTGGCTGGACCGCTTCGTCGCCGGACAATTGCGCAAATCACTCAGCGCGCTCGACAGCGCCTGGCTCGATATCGAACTGCCCTCAGGCTATCGCGTTGCCTGCGGCAATCGCAGCGCACAGCGCGGAGCCAATTGGACCGTGAAGCGCTGGAACGCCTTTCTGCGGATCGCCGCGAGCGGAGCGCTTGGCTTCGCTGAAGGCTATGTTCACGACGAGTGGGACAGCACCGATCTGCGCACCCTGCTGAGTGTGCTCGCCCGCGCCTTCGACGCCATCGAGGTTGCGCAGGCGCGCGGCGGTCCAAGCCGGATTGCCGGAACCCTGCAGCACTGGCTCAATGCCAATACGCGCCGCGGCAGCCGGCGGAACATCTCTTTCCACTATGATCTGGGCAATACATTCTACGGGCTCTGGCTTGATCCGAGCATGACCTATTCCTCGGCCTGCTATGACACACCTGATCAGAGCCTCGCCGATGCCCAGACCAATAAATACCGGCGCATCTGCGCAGCGGCAGGCCTGAAGCCAGGCGACCATGTGCTGGAAGTCGGCTGCGGCTGGGGCGGCTTCGCCGAGATTGCTGCGCGCGATTATGGCTGCCGCGTCACCGGCGTGACCCTGTCAAAGGAACAGCTCGACTATGCCCGGGCCCGCATGACGCGTCTCGGCCTTGCCGACCGCGTTGAGCTGCGTATCCAGGATTATCGCGATATTGACGAGCAATTCGATGCCATCGTTTCGATCGAGATGTTCGAGGCCGTCGGCGAGGCGCACTGGTCAACCTATTTCAATCAGCTCGCCAACTGCCTGAAGCCAGGAGGCCGCGCTGCCCTGCAGATCATCACGATCCGCGAACAGGATTTCGAGCACTATCGCGGCACGGTCGACTACATCCAGAAATACGTCTTCCCGGGCGGCATGCTGCCGCCACCTGGCGCCCTGGCGCGGGAAGCGGAACGGGCCGGGCTCGAGGGGCTCGGCGCCGAGATGTTCGGTTCGAGCTATGCCGCGACCCTGCATGACTGGTTCGAGGCCTTCAACATGGCCTGGCCGGAGATCGGCAAGCTGGGTTTTGACGCGCGTTTTGCGCGGATCTGGCGCTTCTACCTCGCCTATTGCGAAGCCGGCTTCAAATCAGGCCGCTGCGATGTCGGCCGCTTCGTCTACCGCAAGCCCGAGGCATCCCAGGCCTGATAGCGTGTCGCATCAGCGATCAGGCTCTGGGCCGGCGTCTGGACCTGATCGTGATTCCGGCTTCTTATGGGTGCGACTGGATCCGCAACTGGCCGGGAGCCCACCGCATTGAGCTTGACCACCCGCCTCAAGGCCCCGGGCCTCATCATGGCGATCGTGACGGGCTTGCTGTGCGCGCTCGCCAGCCCTGCAGCGCGGGCCGGGGAGGCGCTGGTCGCCGTCGCCGCCAATTTCACCGAGACCGCCCAGGCCCTGCAGGCAGGTTTTGAAGCGGAGACCCGGCATCGGCTCGCCTTCACACCCGGCTCCACCGGCCGCCTCTATGCCCAGATCGCCAATGGCGCGCCCTTCGATGTCTTCCTTGCGGCTGACCAGGCAACACCGGAGCGCCTCGCCAGCGAAGGCTTCGCCCTCGAGCGCTCACGCTTCACCTATGCCGAGGGCCGGATCGCCCTGTGGTCCGCCAATCCTGAGGGCGGTGCGGTGGAAACCCGTCTGCGCGAGGGCCAATACCGGCATTTCGCCATCGCCAATCCGGCACTCGCGCCCTATGGCGCTGCCGCCCGCGAGGCGCTGCAATCCCTCGGGCTCTGGGATGAGGTGCAAGACCAGCTCGTCACCGGCGCCAGCATCGCCCAGGTCCATTCCATGATCGAAACCGGCAATGCCGATCTGGGCATTGTCGCCGTCTCGCATTTTGCCGGCGCCGACATGACGCACGCTGATAATTGGTGGGAGATCCCGTCTGGCCAGTACGCCGCGATCCGCCAGGATGCGATCCTGACCCGGCATGGCGAAACCAATGCCGCCGCCATCGCCTGGCTCGACTATCTGCAATCCCCCGCCGCCCGCGCCATCATCCGGGCGCACGGCTATGGCGTGGACGGGTAATGCCGGACCTCGGACCTCTCTGGCTGAGCCTTGAGCTTGCAGCGGTTACCACAGTGATCCTGCTCCTTCTCGGCACGCCGCTCGCCTGGTGGCTGGCGACGACGCGGTCGCCGCTCAAACCGGGGCTGGAAGCGCTGACCGCCCTGCCGCTTATCCTGCCGCCGACAGTCATCGGCTTCTACCTCCTCATCCTGCTCAATCCGTCTTCGCCGATTGGCAGTTTCTGGATGAGCATGACCGGGACCAGCCTGACCTTCTCCTTTTCCGGCCTCGTCATCGCCTCGGTGATCTATTCCCTGCCCTTCATGGTGCAACCGCTACAAAGCGCCTTCGAGGGCGTGGGACGCGGACCGGTCGAGGCGGCAGCCAGCCTGCGCGCCTCGCCGCTGGATGCGTTTTTCACGGTTGTTGTTCCACTCTCGGCGCGCGGCTTCCTGACCGCCTCAATCCTGAGCTTTGCCCATACGATCGGCGAATTTGGTGTGGTGCTGATGGTCGGGGGCAGCATTCCGGGCGAGACGCGGGTGATCTCCATCGCAATTTTCGAACAGGTCGAGACGCTGCAATATCGTGAGGCGCATCTCCTGTCGGGCGGATTGATCGTCTTCTCCTTCATCACCCTGCTGCTCGTCTACAGCCTCAATCGCCGGCTGCGTCCCCATGTCGGATAATGCGCTCAGCCTGCACTTGCGCGCCCGGCGCGGCGATTTCGCCCTTGATCTCGAAGCAGACATACCGCTGTCCGGGATCACGGCGGTCTTCGGCCCCAGCGGCAGTGGCAAAACAAGTCTCCTGCGCCTGATTGCCGGCTTTGACCGCCCCGACACCGGGCGCATCGCCATGGGCCGGGAGGTCTGGACCGATACATCCGCCCACATCCACAGACCGGCCCACACACGTCCCGTCGGTTTCGTCTTCCAGCAGGCGCGCCTGTTTGACCATCTCACCGTCGCGGGCAATCTCGCCTATGCCCGCCAGCGAGCGCCCGACGGGCCGGCACGCTTCGAGCCCGAAGCGATCCTTGCGGCGCTAGACCTCTCCGGACTGCTGGTTCGCCGGACCGGAACCTTGTCTGGCGGGGAGGCCCAGCGGGTGGCGCTGGCCAGGGCCCTGTTGACCCAGCCGCGCCTGCTTCTGCTCGATGAGCCGATGGCAGGCCTCGACCGGGCCCGCAAGGCCGAGCTTCTGCCCTATCTCGACCGGACACTGCGCCAGCTGAATATTCCCGCCCTTTATGTCAGCCACTCCATCGATGAAGTCGTGCGGCTGGCCGACCGCGTCCTGGCGATGAGCGAGGGCGGCATGCTGGCCCTGGGCGCTGTCGAGGATGTGCTTGACCGGCTCGATATTGACCCGCTCGAGACCGGCTTCGAGACGGGCTCTGTCCTGGCGGGCCGACTGATCGGCCGGGATGAGAGACTGCAGCTGAGCCGGGTCGAGATCGCCGGGCAGAGCCTGGAACTGGCCATGCCAACCGGGCTTATGCCGGGCGCTCCCATTCGCCTTCGTATCCGGGCCCGCGATGTCGCGATTGCGCTGCAGCGCCCGGCCGGGATCAGCATTCGCAATGTCCTCGCCGTCACCATCGCCCGCATCGAACAGGACACCGCCTCGCCCTGGGCCGAGCTGGTGCTGGAACTCGGGAGCGGACAGCTGCGCGCCCGCCTGACACGCGCCTCGGTGGAAGAGCTGGCGCTCGCGCCGGGTCAGGATGTATTTGCGCTGGTGAAAAGTGCGAGCTTTGACCGCACCCCGGGTTAGCCCGGCAATCCTTTGCCGCTGCTCAAATTGAGGCTAAGAGCTAGGCCTGCAGGCCCGGATCGACGGAGCCGCATGATCAAGGAGCCCTCCCATGCCCGAGACCTCACTCAAACCCTTGGCGGGCTTGCGCGTGCTCGAAGTCGCGCGGGTGCTGGCGGGGCCCTGGATTGGCCAGACCCTGGCCGATCTCGGCGCAGACGTGATCAAGGTGGAATCGCCGCAGGGCGATGACACCCGCAAATGGGGCCCGCCCTGGATCGAGCATCCAAGCGGCACGTCAGCGGCTTATTATCACTCGTGCAATCGCGGCAAGCGCTCTATCGCGCTCGACTTTACCCAAGCCGAAGACCGCGATTTCCTGCTGGAACTGGCCGATGGTGCCGATGTCCTGGTGGAGAATTTCAAGGTTGGCGGGCTGGCCAAATACGGGCTCGACCACGACACCCTGCTCGCGCGCAATCCGCGCCTCGTCTATTGCTCGGTCACCGGTTTTGGGCAGACCGGACCCTATGCGCACCGCGCCGGCTATGACCTGATGATCCAGGCGATGAGTGGCATCATGGATCTGACCGGTGAGCCCGACCGTCCACCCCAGCGCATGGGTGTCGCCTTCGCCGATATCTTTACCGGCGTCTACGGAGTGATCGCGATCCAGGCGGCACTCGCCCATCGTGAGAAGACCGGCCTCGGTCAGCATATTGACATGGCCCTGTTCGACACCATGATCGGCGTGCTGGGCAATCAGGCGATGAATTATCTCGTCAGCGGAACGCCACCGCACCGGCTGGGCAATACGCACCCGAATATCGTGCCCTACCAGGAATTCCCGACCTCGGACGGGCATATCATCATCGCCTGCGGCAATGACGGCCAGTTTGAACGGCTCTGTTCGGTGCTGTCGCTGCCACCGGAGGTCCTGACGCAACACCCGACCAATGCACAGCGCGCGGCGGATCGCGAAGCTCTTGTCGGCCTCATCTGCGCAGCCACCTCGCGCTTTACACGCGATGAATTGCTGGCGGCTCTGGAGGGGGCAGGCATACCGGCCGGACCGATCAATACGGTCGAGCAGGCCTTCAAGGACGACCAGGCGCAACATCGTGGCATGGCGATCTCGGCGGACGGGATACCGGGGGTTCGCAGTCCGATCCGCATGTCCGGCACGGATGTCGGATCAGACACGCGTGCGCCCGGACTCAACGAGCATGGCTCGCAAATCCGGGAGCACTTGTGGGATCTGCCCTGATCAGGCAGCGCGAATGCTGGTCAGGAAGCGTTCGAACTCGTCTTTCCAGGCGCCCTGGCTGCGCGCCATATCGGTGCAGGAGTTCATGACATCGCTGGAGACCTGGTCAGTCGCCTGGGTGAATTCGGCCACCTGGCCAACATCGGAGGCGGCCTTGATGGCACCCTGCTGGGCGCGCTGAGCGGCCTCGGCGATTTCCGCCGTTGCCACGCGTTGCTGCTCGATGGCCGAAGCCGAAGCCAGGGCCAGCTCACCGAGCTGGGAGACGGCGGCAAAGGCGGCGGCTGTCGATTTGGCGCAGGCCTCTGACGATGACTGGATGGCCGAGATGCGCGCCGAGATCTGCTGGGTTGCGCCGGAGGTCTGCTCGGCCAGAGCCTTGACCTCGGACGCCACAACCGCAAAGCCCTTGCCGGCATCGCCTGCCCGCGCAGCTTCGATCGTTGCATTGAGCGCCAGCAAATTGGTCTGGGAGGCGATCGTATCGATCAGCTCGATAATGGCACCGATCGCTTCAGCGGATTCAGAAAGCTGCTGCACGACCTCGGAGCTGACACGCGTTTCTGTGCCGGCAACCTGGGAGAGTTCACTGGTGCGTGTGACCTGGCTGGAGACTTCAGCGATCGAGGCTGCGAGCTCTTCGGCCGCAGCGGCGACTGACTGGACACTGCCTGCGGTCAGTTCCGCGGCTTCGCGGGCCGAGCTGGAGCGGCCAGCGGCTTCGCCAGAGCTGGCCTGCATCTGGCCGGCAGACTTTTCGAGGCCTTCCGAGGATTGCATGACGCTCTGAAGCAGATTGGTCGAGGCTTTCTCGAAGCGTTCAACCGCCAGCTTGGTTTCTTCCTGCTGGCGCATCTTGGCTGCCGACTCGGTGTTTTCCCGGGCCCGCATCTCATCGGCTGCGATCAACGCTGTCTTCAATTGCGACAGGCCGCGGCTGAGTTCACCAAACACGTCGGTGCGCTCCTCGCCGGAAATCGCGACCTTGCGGTCACCCTGCGCCAGCGCCGTAAGCACTGTCTGCACATTGGTCACTGAATTGCGGATGGAGGCACCGATCACCCGGGTCAGACCATAGAGCACGCCTGCCGTGATCAGGACCGCAATGCCCGCGATCCAGAAGCTGAGCTGCTCCATCGCATCAAGCGCGGTCCAGGCGGATCTGAGATCGTCGGCTGTGCCATCGCGCACGCTTTCAATCATCGTGTCCATCGTGTCGTCGAACACAGCCAGGCGCTCGGTATAGGAAATCTTGTCCGCTGTACTCAGGTTCTGAACATTGGCCTCAAGATCATCAAACAGGACTGTCAGCTCGCGATATTGGGCAACGACTTCGTCGAGCGTTGCTTCGTATTGGGCATCCAGCCCGGTAGCGCGCGTGTCCGAAATCGATGTCCCGAGATCTGTGAGATTGCCCCGTGCATCGGCGATGAAATCATCGGTCGGCATCGCCAGCATGCGATATGTATCGCGCAGGAAGGAGGTCATGTCCTTCTCGAGCCCGTTGGCGGCGACGTTCGAAATCGTTGTCTGCCGGGAGTCTTCGGTGACCCGTTTCACCTGAACGGAGACCAGGCCATTGACGAGCACATAAAGCAGCATCGCGCAGACTGAAGCGGCGGCAAGAAGCGAGAGGCGGCCGCGGAGAGAGATGTTTTGCAGATTTATCGCAGGCATTGGTGATTTCCACTTTCCAGGCAGGACATGATGCGAAACCGATCAGCCAGAGCGCCAGACTGCACGCTTGGACCAACCCCTCGCTTGACGACTGGTGGGCTGTGCCGTCGAACGAGCCCGCAGGATCACCGGTGAAAGTTAACCACAACCCGTTCGGCACGCATTTCGCGGGTCATATATTATACGCGCGTCAGCTCCCGCCTGGTGTAACCGGGCAAGGTGTCAGCGCCTGTGTGGACGTACGGCCTGTCGAGGATCAGCAAGACGATGGAATGCCTCGTCTCCCTGCGCGCAAATGCCCGTCAGGGCTCGTTAGCCCAGCACCCGGCCGCCTCTGGCCCCTGGGGTCTTCGGCCGGGCAGGGCTGATCGCACCTCAGGACGCGACGAGCGTGACCTGTTCCGTAGGGACGTCCCAGGGAAGGTGGTGGTTCTGGAGGATCACGACGTTCTCGGGACTGATAATCCTGCCCTTGCTTTCGTAACCCAGCAATTCGGAGACCGGTTGGTCAAGATGCCGGGCCAGGAGCAGGGTCTCGTTGGATGAGAAGTTCGTCAAACCGCGCGCGAATTCGGCATTGTCCTCATCATAGATGTGCAGCACGTCGCCCTTCTGGAAATCACCATGGATGGAGACAACGTCCTCGCGCATGACGCCGGGCTCGCCAGCTTTCATGGCGTCGATCCGGTCGCGCTTGAGCACCAGGCTTCCGGCCATCTGCAGCCGGTTGGCCAGCCAGACTGCCCAGGACGAGGTCGGCGTGCCCTTGGCAATACAGCGTGTATGGCGGCGCTCCTTGGCGAGGATGGAGGAGATCGGCCGCTCGATGATCCCGCGCGCGATCAGTGTCTCGCAACCGGCATCCTGCGCCATGTTGGCGGCGTGCATCTTGGTCAGCATGCCACCGCTCCCGAGTGAGCTCGTGCTGTCAGTGACGGCGAGGTAGGAGCTCACATCATCAATCGTATCGATGAATTGCGCACCCGGCTGGGACGGATCGCGATCATAAAGCCCGTCGACGCTGGTCAATATGATCAGATGATCCGCCTGGATCATGTGGGCGACCTTGGCGGCGAGACGGTCATTATCGCCGACGCGGATTTCCTGTGTCGTGACCGTGTCATTCTCGTTCACGACCGGCATCACGCCGTGTTCGAACAGGCGCTGGATCGTGTTGCGGATATTCAGGAAGCTGCGGCGCTCCTCTATGTCGCCCAGCGTCACCAGCACCTGACCGATAATGAAGCCATGCTCTGCGGCAACCTGGCCATAGGCATTGAGCAAGAGCGGCTGGCCGCAGGCCGCAGCGGCCTGCTTGTCGAGGACATCAGCGTCCTCAGGTGACTTATCAACGGCGTTGAGACCGAGCGCGACGGCACCGGAGGATGTCAGAACCACGTCATAACCCTGCTCGCGCAGATCCGCGATATCGCTCAGTAGCCCATGCATGAAGGCATATCTCAGGGTCAGTCGCTTGCTGTTGGCCAGAAGGCTCGAGCCGATCTTTACAACAATTCTCTTGCGCGCACTCAAAACAGGTCTCCGTTCGAGGTTAGGGGGATTAAATTTTGGGGTCGCGCAGTTTTTACGCTGTTACTTTGACCTTTTCAACCGCAAATGCACTGTACTCACAAATACATTGTGCCCTATCGCGGTTGGAATCCCGAACTTCATCCTTCGCATAGTGTCCACAAAATTGGTGTCACATTATACAAGGACGTCAGTTTGCGTTCGGTATGCTTATACGATACTAGATGCCCCAACTTGACCGCAGGCCAGTGCTGAATCAGCTTCTGAATGGCCTCCAGACTGGCCATGACAGAGGAGTTTCGATGCAGATCTTGTTGATCGGGTGCGGGAAGATGGGTGGGGCCATGCTGCGCCGCTGGCTGCAGGCAGATCTTGCTCAGTTCACCGTCCTCTCACCGAATGGCGGGTCCGTCCCCGAAGGCGTGCCGCATGTCCGGTCCGTTGCAGAATTGGGCGAAAAGCGTTTCGACATGCTGGTGATTGCCGTAAAACCGCAAATGATCGATGAGGCCCTGCCGCCCTGCCTGCCTCACCTGGCCCCCGATGGCTGTCTGGTTTCAATCGCTGCCGGCTACTCCACCGGCCGCATCGAGAAACTCGCTGGCCCAATACCTGTCATCCGCCTCATGCCCAACCTGCCGGCGATGATCGGGCAAGGCGTCAATGGCCTCTTTGCCAATACGCTGAGCACTTCAGCCCATCGCGACTCCGCCACAGCTCTGGCGCACGCGACCGGCTCGGCCAGCTGGGTGGATGAGGAAGACCAGATCGACCGCATCACCGCAGTTGCCGGCAGCGGCTCGGGCTATGTGTTCGAGATTGCCCGCAGCTATGTGGCGGCGGCTGAGGATCTGGGTTTTGACACCGAGACCGCGCGCAAGCTCGTGCTCGACACCATGGCCGGCGCCATCGAGATGGCGCGGCAATCAGACGAGACCCTCGAGACGCTGCGCAATAATGTAACCAGCAAGAATGGCACGACAGCCGCCGGGCTCGCTGCCCTGATGCAGGATGGAAAGCTCGACACCCTGATGGAAAACACCACCCGGGCCGCTTACGCCCGGGCCGTCGAGCTGCGATAAACGAAGCGGTCACTGCAGCCGCAAACTTTGACCCGACTACAAGGAAAAGAATGTCAGTATCTGTACAAGACTATGTCAACGAGCTCGGCCGCAAGGCCAAGCGTGCGGCCAGCGCCCTGGCCACCGCGAGCACAGAACAGAAGAATACCGCCCTGCGCGCAACGGCCAAGGCCCTGCGCGAGACTGCGCCTGCCTTGCTCGATGCCAATCGCAAGGATGTCGAGGGCGTCGCAGGATCCGGCAAGAATGAAGCCTTCATCGACCGCCTGACGCTGGATGAAGCGCGCATCGAAGACATGGCCTCGGCCCTGGAAGAAATCGCGGCACTGCCCGACCCGGTCGGCCGCAAGCTGGCGCGCTTCGAGCGCCCCAACGGGCTCATCGTCGAGCGCGTCTCGGTTCCGATCGGCGTCATCGCCATGGTCTATGAATCGCGCCCCAATGTCGGCGCCGATGCCGGGGCGCTCTGCCTGAAATCGGGCAATGCCATCATTCTGCGCGGCGGCTCGGAAAGCCTGAACTCGACGCGTCAGATCGTCGCCTGCCTGGCCACGGGCCTCAAGGCTGCCGGCCTGCCGGAAGACTGCGTGCAAGTGGTCGATACGACCGACCGCGATGCCGTGAAATTCCTGCTGCACTGCGTCGACTATGTTGATTTGGTCATTCCGCGCGGCGGCAAGGGCCTGGTCTCCCTCGTCCAGCGTGAGGCGCAAGTCCCGACCCTGCTGCATCTCGACGGCAATGTTCACACCTATATCCATTCCGCCGCCGACCTGGAGAAGGCCGTCGCCATAATCGTCAATGCCAAGCTGCGGCGGACCGGTGTTTGCGGCGCAACGGAAAGCCTGGTGGTCGACCGGGCCGTCGCGCCCAAGCTTCTGCCGCCCCTGCTCGATGCACTCGGCACCTGCGAAGTCCGCGGTGAGGCCGAATCCATCGCCATTGACGGCCGGATCCTTCCCGCCTCGCCCGAGGACTGGGATACGGAATATCTCGACGCCATCCTGTCGGTGAAGCTGGTCGATGATGCAGCCGAGGCGATGGCGTTCGTCGAGGCCCATTCCTCGCACCATACCGATGCTATCATCACCGAGGACAGCGAGGCCGCCGCGGCCTTCCTGCGCACCATCGATTCCGCCGTCGTGATGCACAATGCCTCGACGCAATTCTCCGATGGCGGCGAGTTTGGCATGGGAGCGGAGATCGGCATCGCCACCGGCAAGATGCATGCGCGCGGCCCGGTCGGGCTCGAGCAATTGACCATTTACAAATATCTCGTCCTGGGCGACGGCCAGACCCGGCCTTGATGCAGCACCGCCCATTTCCACCAGTCCTGACAGAATGATCGCGAGACCAATATGCAAATTGAAGCCCTGATATCCCTCGGCCTTTATTTCGTCCTGATGATGGCCATCGGCTATTACGCCTACAAGAAATCCACCAGCGACGTGTCGGAATACATGCTGGGCGGACGGCAGCTTCACCCGGCAGTGGCCGCACTCTCGGCCGGCGCGTCGGACATGAGTGGCTGGATGCTGATGGGCCTGCCCGGGGCCGTCTATGTCTCCGGACTGGGCAGTGCCTGGATTGCGGTCGGTCTCGTGATCGGGGCCTATTTCAACTACAAGCTCGTGGCCCCGCGTCTGCGCGTCTATACCGAAGTCGCCAGCGACGCGATCACCATCCCGGACTATTTCGAGAAGCGCTTCAAGGATAATAGCCGCATCCTGCGCGTGCTCTCCTCGCTCGTAATCGTGGTCTTCTTCACGCTCTACACCTCGGCCGGTGTGGTCGCGGGCGGCAAGCTGTTCGAAGCCTCCTTCGGCCTGAGCTATGAGCTGGGTCTCTTCCTGACAGCCAGCGTTGTCGTCGCCTACACACTCTTCGGCGGCTTCCTCGCGGTCAGCCTCACCGATTTCGTGCAGGGCTGCATCATGTTCATCGCCCTGATTACCGTGCCCGTCGTCACCTGGATGGTGCTGGGCGGTGCCGAACCGATCATGACCGACCTCAACGCCATCGACCCCCACCTGTTGCAAATGACCAGCGGAGTGACCCTGCTCGGGGTGATCTCCAGCATGGCCTGGGGCCTGGGCTATTTTGGCCAGCCCCACATTATCGTCCGCTTCATGGCCATCCGCTCGCTGAAGGAAGTGCGCACGGCGCGGCATATCGGCATGAGCTGGATGATCGTCACCGTGATCGGTGCCGTGGCGACCGGTATTCTCGGCCTTGCCTATGTCAATTCCCACACCCTCGTTCTGGAAGATCCGGAAACGATCTTCATCCTGCTCTCACAGACCCTTTTCCATCCCTATATCGCCGGCTTCCTGCTCGCTGCGATCCTGGCCGCAATCATGAGCACGATCTCCTCCCAGCTACTGGTCTCGTCCAGCTCGCTGACCGAGGATTTCTACAAGAATTTCGTGCGCAAGGGGGCCAGCCAGACCGAGCTGGTCCTGGTTGGCCGCATTTCGGTGCTGCTGGTCTCGCTGGTCGCGATCGCGCTGGCCTTCGACCGCTCGAGCACCATCCTCAGCCTGGTCTCCAATGCCTGGGCCGGTTTCGGCGCCGCCTTCGGCCCGCTCATCCTGCTCAGCCTGTTCTGGCGTGACATGACACGTTCGGCGGCCGTTGCCGGCATGGTGACCGGTGCGGTGACGGTCCTGTTCTGGATCTACGCCCCGATCGAGATCGGCGGAACGAAGCTCTCCGAGATCATCTATGAAATGGTGCCCGGCTTCGTGCTCAGCACGATCGCCACACTGGTGGTCGGTCAGATGACCCGCAAGCCGACCCATGCTCTGACTGACGACTTCGACGCCATGGTCGCGGAAATGCAGAATGACGGGCGCAAACTCTAGCGTCTGCTGAAGCTGACTGATCGGGCCGGGATCACACCCGGCCCGATCAAGTCAGACTCAATTGAAGCTTTCGCCTGCCGCCACCTTGCTCTGCAGCAGGGGCGAGATCACGAAGTCCGGCCCCAGCGCCGCGGCATGACGCTGCAGACCGGCCAGGACGGTCTCCAGACCGATCGTATCGGCCCAGAACATCGGCCCGCCCGTATAGCTGGGCCAGCCATAACCATTGATCCACACCGTATCGATATCGGAAGCGCGCTGGGCCATGCCCTCCTCAAGGATCTTGGCGCCCTCATTCACCATTGGATAGAGCAGGCGTTCGCGGATTTCCGCCGCCGTGAACTGGCGCTGCGGCCGGCCGCTGCGGGCCGCGAAATCAGCGATAATCGCCTCGGTCTCGTCCGACGGGGATGAGCGGCGGTTCTCGTCATAATCGTAAAACCCCTTGCCCGTCTTCTGGCCACGCCGGCCCTGCTCGCACAGGACTTCGCGAATGGTGGAGCTGGTCGAGCCCTCGGCCGTCCAGCCCAGATCGAGACCGGCCAGATCGGCCATCTGGAAGGGGCCCATCGGCATGCCGAACTCGGTCAGCGCCCGGTCGACTTCCCAGGGCGTCGCGCCTTCGAGCAGCAGGGCCTGTGCCTCGCGTTGACGCGGGCTGAGCATGCGATTGCCGATAAAGCCCGGGCAGACCCCCGAGATCACCGCCACCTTGCCAATCGTCTTGGCCAGCGCCATCACCGTCTTGAGCACGGCAGGCGAGGTCTTCGCTCCGCGCACGACTTCCAGCAGGCGCATGATATTGGCCGGCGAGAAGAAATGCAGGCCCAGCACGGATTCGGGGCGCTTCGTTTCGGCCGCCATCTCGTCGATGTTGAGATAGCTTGTATTGGAGGCGAGAATGGCACCGTGCTTGGCGATGGCATCGAGCCGGCGGAAGACATCCTTCTTGATCTCCATCAGCTCGAACACGGCCTCGATGACCAGATCGCAATCAGCCAGCTGATCAAATTCCAGGGTCGGATTGAGCCGCGCCATCGCGGCCTCGACCTGTTCGCCTGTCAGCTTTCCGCGTGCCGCCGAGCGCTCGTAATTCTTGCGGATCGTCGCCACACCGCGATCCAGCGGCGCCTGCTCGCGTTCCACCAGCGTCACCGGGATGCCCGCGGAGAGGAAGTTCATCGCAATCCCGCCACCCATCGTCCCGGCGCCGAGAATACCAACCTTCGCGATGGGAATGAGCGGCGTGTCAGCGGGGATGCCGTCAATGCGGGCCGCAGCGCGCTCCGCGAAGAAGACATGCCGCAGGGCGCGCGATTGCGTGCCGGTGACGAGCTTGGTGAAGAGCTCGCGCTCCAGTTTCACGCCTTCATCAAAGGGCAGGTTCACAGCAGCCCGAACCGCCTCGACACAAGCCTTGGGCGCCTCAAAGCCGCGCAGCTTGCGGCCATGCTCGGCGAGGAAGCGATCGAACAGCTCGGGGTCGGCCGCGGCCTCAGCCAGGCGGTCCGCGCGCTGGCTCGAGCGCGGGATTGTATCAGCACCGGCAATCTCGCCCGCCAGCGCCAGGGCGTCGTCGAGCAGGCTGTCCTCGCCGGCGATCCGGTCGATGAGCCCGATCTCAAGCGCCTTCGCGGCCTTTATCGGATCACCGGTCACAATCATCCTCAGCGCCTCGGCGACACCGGCGACGCGTGGCAGGCGCTGTGTGCCTCCGGCTCCTGGCAGGAGGCCGAGCTTGACCTCGGGCAGGCCGAGCCGGGCCGAGGGCACCGCGATGCGATAATGGCAGCCCAGAGCCACTTCCAGCCCGCCGCCCAGCGCCGTGCCATGGATCGCCGCGATCACGGGCTTCGCGCTCTGCTCGATCATATCAATCACCTCGGGAAGAGAGGGCCCGACCGGCGGCTTGCCGAATTCGGTGATGTCAGCACCGGCAAAGAAAGTCCGCCCGTCACAGCGGATGATGATCGACCGCACCGCCGGATCTTCACCGGCCTGGCGCACGGCATCAGCGAGCCCGGCCCGAACAACCTGCCCCAGCGCATTTACCGGTGGGTTGTCGGAGGTGATGACACAGGTCTCGCCGACCCTGCGGGTTGAAATGACAGACATGTTCGCATCCCTGAATTATTGGTTCAAAGTGAATCCACGCATATCATGTTCACTTGCGCAACTGCCCGCTTCGGGCTCTGTCCGGTGACGGTCTGAATTAATTCTGCTACGCGGATCATATGGATACGAGAGCCACGGCCAGTGACGATGCGACCACACAGCGCTTCCAGCAGAAGCGCGAGCGCATCCTCGACGCCGCCGCACAGCTGATCAACCGGCATGGCGTAAGAGGCATGACCTTCGTCGATGTGGCGCAATTGGTCGAGCTCAACACGACCAGCGTCACCTATTATTTTCGCCGCAAGGAAATGCTCGCCGCCGCCGTGATGGAGCGCTCCATCGACCGGCTGGAAGACGTGATCCGCGATGCCGGCGCACTCCCGACGCCGCGCGCACGCGTCGCCCGCTTCATCGAGGCGCATTTCGAGATGCAGGCGCGCATTTTCCAGAATCTGGAAAGCCCTGTTACGCCGCTCTCCGATATCCGCGCCCTGGGCGAGCCCTACCGCTCGGAACTGACCGCACGCTATATCCAGGCCTTCCGCAAGATGCGGGAATTCTTCGCACCGGCGGTTTCGCGCCAGGACAAGCTGGTCCGCACCATTCGCGCCCATATCCTGATGCAGAATATCTTCTGGCTACCGGCCTGGGCGACCCTCTACTCGATCGAGGACTATCCACGGATCAGCCAGCGCCTGATCGAGATTCTGGAACACGGCATCGCTCCGCCCGACGCGCCTTGGGCGCCGCACCTGCTTGAGGTCGCGCCGGTTGAACTGGCCAGTACCAATCCGGGCATGCCGGAGAATTTCGCCCGTGCCGCCACCAGCCTGATCAATGAAAAGGGCTATCGCGGCGCTTCGGTGGAGCAGATCGCGTCCGAGATCAATGTCACAAAGGGCAGTTTCTACCACCATCTGGAAGCCAAGGACGAACTCGTCCTAGAGTGCTTCCGCCGCAGCAATGCGCGCATTTCCCAGGTGCAGCACGCCGCCGCCGCGTCGGGCGGAACCCGCTGGGACTGCCTGGCCTCCGCCATCGCCACCCTGCTCGATGTCCAATTATTCAGCGATTTTCCTCTGCTGCGCACGACCGCCCTGCAGGCACTGCCCAGCGACTGGCGCGATGACATGCTGGGCCGGTCCAACCGCCTGGCCCTGCGCTTCGCCGGCTTCCTGATCGACGGGATTACCGAAGGCACGATCCGGGCCATCGACCCGCTGATCGCCAGCCAGGCCATCATGACCTCGCTCAACTCGGCCTATGATCTGCGCGACTGGATCGCGCCCGTCCCGCAACAGGTCGCAATCAGCCTCTACGGCTCGACCCTTGCCCACGGCCTGTTCTCCGACCCGCCGCCAATCCTGCTTGAAACCTAGAGTTTTTGAATTTTCGCATTCTCGAACCGCAAAACCGGTTCCCACTTTTGCTGAAAATGCTCGATCTCTCTGCCGCATTTTCGAACCGCAAAACCGGTTCCCACTTTTGCTGAAAATGCTCTAGCGGCGACGCTGGCGGATCAGGCCTTCCTGCGCCGTGCTCGCGACCAGCCGGCCATCGCGCGTAAACAGCTGACCGCGATTGAAGCCGCGCCCGCCACCGGCCCAGGGGCTGTCGGTGGAGTAGAGCAGCCAGTCATCAACGCGCAGGCTGTCATGCATCCACAGCGCATGGTCCAGACTGGCCGATTGCAGATTGCCCGTCGCCCAGGAAACGCCATGCGGCTGCATGCTGGTGCTCAGGAGCGACATGTCGGACGCATAGGCGAGGATCGCCCGGTGCATGATCGGATCATCGCTGACAGGGGCTGCGGTACGCACCCAGGTGTGACGCACGGGTTCGCGTTTGTCGGGATGGACCAGTGACCAGGGACTGACCGGCCGCATCTCGATCGGACGCGGGCGCATCAGGAATTGCGCGAAGGCTTCAGGCAGTTCACCGCTTTCGCGGGCAATCAGCTCGGCTTCGCTGAGCAGCTCCTCCGGCGGCGGCACATCAGGCATTTCGCACTGGTGCGCCAGGCCTTCCTCTGGAACCTGGAACGACGCCGCCATATTCAGGATCGGCTTGCCCTTCTGCATGGCAATGACCCGCCGGGTTGAAAAACTGCCGCCATCATGGTCGCGCTCGACGCGGTAGATGATCGGCAGCGCCTCATCGCCGGGGCGCATGAAATAGGCGTGCAGGGAGTGGGCGACCCGCCCCGGATCAACCGAGGAGGAGGCCGACATCAGCGCCTGCGCGATGACCTGGCCGCCAAACACCCGGCCACGGCCGCCCGGATTGCGCAGGCCACGATAGAGATCGGTGTCGAGCTCCTCGACGCGCAGCAGGGTTTCCAGGCCTTCGATCAGCATGGCAGGTGTCGGGCGGTTCCCGGGAGTGTCTGTGGCAGGCATCGCCGCGTCCTTCCTGTCGGTTCAGTTCAGCTGGATGTCGGAAGTTCGACGTCAAAAGGCAAGCGGTCAACGCCTATTGTGCAGCGCAACAAGGAGGGGCGCCTCAGAGAGCCACCTGCTTCATCGAGATGGAGATGTCGGCAAGACGGACCGGATCCACCCGCGTGCCCTGGCCAATCAGCTTGCGTCCGAACATGAATTCCGGCGGCGCATTGACCGCCTCGACAGCGCGGATCAGATCACCCTTGAGGTGGAAGACGGCAAAACTCCCCGTCGCCGGATCGCCCCGGACCAGCTGGCTGGTCGCATCCATGGGCAGGCCGGCGAGCTGGATCTTGAGCTCATACTGATCTGACCAGAACCAGGGCACTTCGGGCGCGGCTGGCGCCTTGCCTGTCAGGACATGCGAGACACAACGCGCCTGCTCCAGTGCATTGGGAACGCTCTCGAGCCGGGCATGGGCGTCATAGAGCGCCAGTGGCCGGAATGAGACATCGCCAATTGCAAAGATCGCCGGATCGGAAGTGCGGGCGATATCATCGACGATAATGCCATTGCCGCATTCGAGACCTGCCTCGCGGGCCAGCTCGTCATTGGGCACAACTCCGGCTCCGATCAGCACCAGATCGCAGTCCAGAGTGCGCCCATCATCCAGCACGACACCACTGACGGCACGACTACCGGCGAGGCTGTCGATACGGGTGTTGAACTCGAACTCGACCCCGCGGGCGCGGTGGAAGCCTTCCAGGAAGCGCGACAGAGTCTCGCTGGCGACGCGGGCCGCACAGCGGGCCTCGCGCTCGAGAATGATGACGCGGGCACCGGCCTTGCGCGCCGAGGCGGCGACTTCCAGCCCGATATAGCCAGCGCCGATGAGCGCCAGCGCGCTGCCCTTGCGCAAGCTCGATTTCAGGGCTTCCGCATCGGCCAGCGTGCGCAGGCTGAACACGCCGGGCAGCGCTTCACCCGCCAGGCCCAGCTTTCGCGGACGGGCGCCGGTGGCGATGACCAGCGCCTCATAGGCCAGGGTCTCGCCGCCCTCCAGTGTCACATTGCGGGCATTGCGATCAATACTTTCGACACGCACGCCGAGGCGCAGATCGACATCATTCTCGCTATACCAGCTCTCCGGCCGCAGGATGACATGGTCGAGGCTGGAAGTGCCTGCCAGCCAGGCTTTTGACAGCGGCGGACGCTGATAGGGCGCGACCGCCTCCTCGCCAATCAGCGTGATCGAGCCGGTAAACCCGTCCTGGCGCAAATGCGCCGCAACGGTTCCGCCGGCGTGACCGGCCCCGATAATGACGACGCTCTGCGGCGGGTTCGGCGCTGGGCTCATGAGGACGGGACTTTCCTGGCGGCGGAGACAAACGGGGTGCAGCCCGATCAGACCGCAAAACCCCGCCCGCAAGCAACCGGGAAATCAGCCCGCCCTCGCTTTTGGCCTAGACGGAACCCTTCAGACCCAGGCTGCGGAAGATCATCGCGGCCGGGCAGAAACCCGTGAAGCTGGACTGCACCAGATTGGCGCCGACGAATACGGCGAGGAGGATCCACAGGGGATGCACCAGCCAGGCCAGGGCGATGGAGATCAGGACAAAGCTGCCCGCGAGCAGCATGACGGCGCGATTGATACTCATGAGGCATTTCCTTCTGCAGCCGGCTCAGCACCAGGCTGAACGCCGGATTGGGGGACGTAGGGGAGGTCCGGATCCTTGAACACGACATAGATGGCCGGGATGACCAGGACCGTAAGGAGGGTCGAGGAGGCCAGGCCGAACAGGAGCGAGATCGCCAGCCCCTGGAAGATCGGATCGCCAAGAATGACGACGGCACCGATCATCGCCGCGACCGCGGTCAGGAGGATCGGCTTGAAGCGGATCGCCCCGGCACGCAGCAGGGTTTCCCGCAGGGTCTCGCCCTCAACCGCGCCATGGCGGATGAAGTCGACCAGCAGGATCGAGTTGCGCACGATGATACCGGCCAGGGCGATGAAACCGATCATCGAAGTAGCGGTAAAGGCGGCGCCGAACATCCAGTGACCCAGCATGATGCCGATAAAGGTCAGCGGCACCGGCGTCAGGATGATCAGCGGCACCCGGAAGGAGCCGAACTGGGCAACCACCAGCACATAGACACCCAGCAGGGCGACCATGAAGGCCGCACCCATATCGCGGAAGGTGACATAGGTGATCTCCCATTCGCCATCCCAGAGCAGGGTCGGTTGATCATCGGTCGCGGGCTGGCCGTGCAGGCGGATCACCGGCTGCGGCACAGCCTCGCTCCAGGCCATGCCATCCAGCGCGTCAGAGACCGCACCCATGCCATAGATCGGCGACTCATAGGCCCCGGCGAGCTCGCCCATGACCATTTCGGCATAGCGGCCATCCCGGCGATAGATCGGGTAGGAGCCGGCCTCCTCGCTGATCGAGACAACATCGCCCAGCTCAACGACCGCAATCGATCCCGGCACGCCATTGGCCGGCACGGGTGTGGAGGCGAGGCGTTCGGTCCAGTTCTGCTCGCTGCGCGGCAGGGCGACGGTGATCTCGATCGGATTGCGCCCGTCACCGCGATGCGAATAGCCCACCGGCACGCCGCCGATCAGGGCCTGGATCGTGTTGTAGACATCGGTCTGCTGGACCTGGAAGAATTCCAGGCTGTCCTGGTCGATCGCAATGCGCAGGCGCGGACGCGGCTCGCCGAAACTGTCATCAATATCGACGATATAGGGCACCGACTGGAAGGCCGCGCGCACTTGGCGGGCCACGGCCCGGCGCGTATCAGCATCAGGGCCATAAATCTCTGCCAGCAGGGTCGCCATGACGGGCGGTCCCGGCGGAATCTCGGCAACGCGCACCACCGTGCCCGCCGGCATATCCATGCCATCGAGCAGATGCCGCGCCTCAAGCGCAATCTCGTGCGAGGAGCGATCTCGCTCGCCTTTCGGCGCCAGATTGACCTGGAGATCACCCAGTTCGGGCCGGTTGCGCAGATAGTAGTGGCGCACCAGACCATTGAAGTTGAACGGCGCTGAAGTGCCGCCATAGAGCTGGATCGAGGTGGTTTCCGGCAGAGCCGCCAGGCGGTCGGCGGCCTCCATCAGGACACGCTCCGTCCGTTCGACCGTCGAGCCTTCGGGCAAATCGATCACGACCTGGAATTCCGACTTGTTGTCGAAGGGCAGGAGTTTGACCGTCACGGTGCGGGTGACGAAGAGCATCATCGAGCCGAGCGTCAGCACGCCGATGATGATCAGCATCGTCCAGGCGCGGGCGCGCGTGGCAATGGCAGGCGCGGCGACACGGCGATAGACCCGCCCGAGCACGCCTTCGCTCTCATGCGCATGCGCGTGCTCCCCGGAGGGCGTCGGCTTGCCGCTCGCAATGACCTTCATCAACCAGGGCGTCAGCACGACAGCGACGAAGAAGGAGAAGATCATCGCCGCCGAGGCATTGACCGGAATGGGCGCCATATAGGGGCCCATCAATCCCGACACGAAGAGCATGGGCAGGAGCGCAGCGACCACTGTCAGCGTCGCAACGATGGTGGGATTGCCCACTTCCGCGACAGCCTCAATGGCGGCCTGAACGCGGTTTCGCCCATCGCGCATCGCCCAATGCCGGGCGATATTCTCGATCACGACGATGGCGTCATCGACCAGGATACCGATGGAGAAAATCAGCGCAAACAGGGAGACGCGATTGATGGTGTAGCCCATCAGATTGGAGGCAAACAGGGTGAGCAGGATGGTCGTCGGAATGACCACCGCAACGACCAGGCCCTCGCGCCAGCCAATGACGAAAGTCACCAGCAGGACGATGGAGACGGTTGCCAGAGCAAGGTGGAAGAGAAGCTCATTGGCTTTCTCATTCGCCGTCTCGCCGTAATTGCGGGTGATGGTGACATCAAGGCTTTCAGGGATGAGTGTGCCTTCCAGCGACTCGATCCGGTGGAGAATGGTTTCCGAGACCACGACCGCATTGGCGCCCTGGCGCTTGGCAATGGCCAGGGTCACCGCGGGCAGCCGGTTCCAGGCCTCGCCCTCGCCCTCCCGGCTGAGCATCCATGCGCGGGCATCGGTCGGGGCCGAGCCCATCACAACACGCGCGACATCGCGCACATAGACCGGGCGGCCATCACGCGAGGTCAGAAGGAGCAGACCAATATCGGGAATGCCCTGCAGGGTCTGGCCGGCATGGACGGTGAGGGTCTCGTCGATGGCCGTGACGCTGCCGACGGGGAAGGAGCGATTGGCCTCGGCAATGCGGGCGGTCAATTGCTGCAGTGTCACGCCGTATTGCGACAGGCGTTCCGGATCCGGCTCAACCCGGATCTGGTCAGGACGTCCGCCGACAATATAGGTCAGGCCGATATCTTCGACCGAGAGCAGCGCAGCGCGCAATTCCTCGGCGATATTGTAGAGCGCGTTATCGTCCCAGCGCTCCGCTTCGCCCGGCTTGGGCGAGAGCGTCAGCGAGACAATCGCGACATCATCAATGCCGCGGCCAATGATCAGCGGCTCCGGTATGCCCAGCGGTATCCGGTCCATATTGGCGCGGACGCGTTCATGAACGCGCAGGATGGCGGCATCGGGGTCGGTGCCGACATCGAAGCGGGCGGTGACCATGACCTGGTCGTCTTCGGTCTGGGAGTAGACGTGCTCGACCCCGTCGATGGAGCGGATGATGGCTTCCAGCGGTTCGGTGATGAGCTCGACCGCATCGGCGGCCCGCAAGCCGTCGGCACGCACCATGATATCAACCATGGGCACCGAGATTTGCGGCTCTTCCTCGCGGGGAATGACCATCAGGGCGAGGAAACCCACCGCCAGCGAGGCGATCAGGATGAGCGGCGTCAACGGCGAGCGGATGAAGGCTCGCGTGAGATTACCCGAAAGCCCCAGCTTCATGGTTGCACCAGCAGGTCGCCCTCGGCGATGCCGCCAAGGATCTCGACCCCTTCAGGGCTCTCCGTCCCGCGCTGGACCACGACATCGGAGACACTCCCATCGCCGTGCTGCAGCCGGACATAATCAACGCCATAATGCGCGACCAGATAGTCTGCCGGAACGATGAAAGCCGGACGCGCATCGACGGCAACATAGACGCGCACGCGCTCGCCGACGAAGTAATTGCCAAGACCTTCCACCACCGCATCGGCAACAACACGGCCATCCTCGATCTGCGGATAGACCTGGCGGATATAGCCTGAGGGCGCGACATCCCCGGTGAGGTCAGAGACATCGACCATGACAGGATCGCCCTCACTGATGCTGCGCGCGTGCCGCTCAGGCAGACGCAGGCGCAGCAGATAGAGGTCGGAGGCAATGATGGCGACGGCCTCGCCGGGCAGGACAACGCTGCCGGACGTAACCGGCACCTGCAGGACACGGCCGGTTGCCGGTGCGAGGACATCGCCCTGGCGGGATTGCTGGACCAGGACATTGCGGTCCTGGCGGGCGGCATTGACCTGACTGGTGATCACGTCGAGCGCCGTGCGCGCCTGGTCGAGACGGGCCTGCGGGAAGATACCACGATCAAACAGATCCTGCGCCCGGGCAAGATCGATGCGGGCCTGGGACTGCTGTGAGGTCAGGGCCGATACCTGGCTGTTGACGGCGCCAATCTGCGGCGAGAGCCGGTCATCAACGACGACAGCCAGAACATCGCCGGCTGTGACGGCAGCGCCCTCATCGACCCGCAATTCGCCTATCGTGCCGCCTATGCGGGCACGGGCGCTGACGACATCGATGCTCTCGACGGTTGCGAAGACGGCCTTGCGGTCGACCACCTGTTCCTGGTGGACGGTATAGGTTTCACCGGTCTGCGCCTGGGCCGCCGATGACACCAGCAATGCCAGAATGAGTGCAGAGAATTTCATCGGGAGCCCCCTCTTTGGATCAGCGGCGCTGTGGATCGAGAACGGCGCCTGTGGCCGGATCGAGTGCGATAGTCGGCAGGCCGGCCTGTTTCCACGCCATGATCCCGCCCTTCACATGGGCGGTGATCGGAACGCCGGCCGCCTGACAGCGGGCCAGGGCATCGGCGGAGCGTTTGCCGGAACCGCAATGCAGGATGATCTCGCGCGTCTTGTCGATCGGCAAGGCCCTGGCGTCGAAGGTCGAAAGCGGATGCAACGAGGCGCCGTGAATGCGCTCGGCGGCATATTCGCGCGGCTCGCGGACATCGATCAACACAGCCTGGTTAGACGTAGCGGCCTCATAGGCGGTCTTCGGGTCCAGTTCACGGATAGGCATCGGGATATCTCCGGGCAGATTGAAATACATGATTGACATCTAATTTAGTGGATTATATTTTAGTGTCAACTAATGTTTGGAAAGCCGATGCTCGCTCACACAGATCCTCTCGTCGCAGAACTTCAACACCAGGCCTCCGATGCGGCCGCGTTTCTGAAATTGCTGGCCAATGAGAAGCGGCTCTTGATCCTGTGTAGCCTGGCCATGGGCGAAGCGACTGTGACGCGCCTGTGCGAAGTCACCGAACTCTCCCAATCGGCCATGTCGCAACATCTGGCAAAACTGCGCAGTGACGGCCTCGTATCGGGCCGAAAGGCGGGCCTTCAGGTTCACTATTCGATCGCTGACCCGCGGTGTCTGGGCATTCTCAAACACCTAAAGGAAGAGTTTTGCGTCGCAGCTGACAGGCTGGAGACATAACGTGCAGAGCCGGAGCAACCGGCTGAAATAAAAGGGAGAATAGAATGGCCCATATCGTCATCCTCGGCGCCGGTCTCGGGGGCGTCCCCATGGCCCTGGAAGCCCGCAAGACTGCGCGTTCCACCGACACGATCACCGTGATCAGCGACAGCGCGACCTTCCACTTCACGCCGTCCAATCCGTGGGTCGCCGTCGACTGGCGCCAACCGGAACAGATAAAAGTCGATCTGGCGCCGATGTTCGCCAAGAAGAAAATCAATTTCATCCACTCTGCCGCTACCGGCCTGCGCCCTGCCGACAACGCCATTGATCTGGCGAATGGCGAGACCGTCACCTATGACTATCTGGCAATCTGCACCGGACCGGAGTTGGCTTTCGACGAGATTGAAGGCCTCGGCCCGCATGGCGGATTTACCCAATCGGTCTGCCACGTGGACCATGCCGCCGCATCAAAACTGGTCTGGGACGAGTTCGTGAAGGATCCGGGCCCGATCGTGGTCGGCGCGGTGCAGGGCGCGTCCTGCTTCGGACCGGCCTATGAATTCGCCATGATCCTGGAAACCGATCTGCGCCGCCGCAAGATCCGCGACCAGGTGCCGATGACCTTCGTGACCTCGGAACCCTATATCGGCCATCTCGGCCTCGACGGGGTCGGCGATACAAAAGGCATGCTGGAAAGCGAAATGCGCAACCGGCATATCAAATGGATCACCAGCGCCCGCGTCACCAAGGTTGAAGCCGGCATGATGCATGTCGAGCAGGTCGCCGAGGATGGCACAGTCGCCAAGACCCACGAGCTGCCGTTCAAATATTCCATGATGCTGCCGCCTTTCCGGGGCATTCCGACGCTCCGCGGCATTGAGGGCCTCGTCAATCCGCGCGGTTTTGTCATCGTCGACAAGTCGCAGCGCAATCCGACCTTCCCCAACATCTACGGCATTGGCGTGTGTATCGCGATCCCGCCGGTCGGCAGTTATGCCGTCCCTGTCGGCGTGCCGAAGACCGGCTTCATGATCGAGTCCATGGTCGTCGCAGCGGCACGGAATATGCGCGCCGTGATGGATGGCAAGGAACCCCGCAATGAAGCCACCTGGAATGCTGTCTGTCTGGCCGATTTTGGCGATGGCGGCGTCGCCTTCGTCGCCATGCCGCAAATCCCGCCACGCAATGTGAGCTGGGCCTCGGAAGGCCGCTGGGTACATATCGCGAAGGAAGCCTTCGAAAGCTATTTCATCGGCAAGGTCCGCAACGGCACCGGCGAGCCCTTCTACGAGAAAGCGGCCTTCGACATGCTGGGCATCCACAAGGTCAAACCCAAGACGCCGGCCAGCTGAGCCTGTGTGAGTTTTCAGTGACATCACCTGCAAAAGCTGGCGTTGAGGCTTGTCGGCTGGGGGCGGTCGGCTAAGCTGCCCTCATTGCCGTTTTGCGTGTAGCAGCGGACTGCCGGGGTGATGCCATCATGAAATTCTTTATCGACACAGCTGAAATTGCCGAAATCCGCGAACTGGCGGCGACAGGCCTTGTCGACGGCATCACCACCAACCCGTCACTGATCAAGCAGTCCGGCCGCGATTTCATGGAAGTCATCGCCGAGATCTGCGAGATCATCCCGGGCCCGGTCTCGGCCGAAGTCGTGGCGATGGATGTCGAGGGCATGCTGCGTGAAGGCCGGGTGCTGGCGAAGATTGCCAGCAATGTCACCGTCAAGCTGCCACTGACCTGGGACGGGCTGAAAGCCTGCCGCACCTTCTCCGAGGAAGGCATCTCGACCAATGTGACGCTGTGCTTCTCGGCCAATCAGGCCCTGCTCGCCGCCAAGGCCGGTGCCAGCTTCATCTCGCCCTTTATCGGCCGCCTCGATGATCTCGGCGTCGATGGCATGGATCTGATCCACAAGATCCGCGCGATCTACGACATTTATGGCTTCGAGACAGAGATCCTCGCCGCCTCGATCCGCTCGGCCGCCCATGTCGAGGCCTGTGCGCTGGCCGGCGCCGATGTCGCGACCATCCCGCCGAAAGTCGTCAAATCCCTCGCCCAGCACATGCTGACCGATAAGGGCCTGGCCAGTTTCATGGCCGACTGGGACGCAACCGGCCAGAAAATCTGATCCGGCGACCTGGCCGGGGCCTGCGTCTGCTGCACCGCAATATAAGCATGTGCATAACCGGCCGCGCCGTGTTAAGGGGCGCCCCTACGCGTCACCCGAAAGTGGGACCAGTCGGCCGAGCCAGGTATCTGGCAGCATGAGGCATGATCTGGAGCAGATACGCGTCCGGATTGGAAAACGACCTCATGACACTAAATCCCCGCATCGCGCCGGCATTGGCTCGCGCGCTTGAAAAAAAGGGTTTTGCCACCCTCACCGAAGTTCAGGAATCAGTCCTGGCGCCAGAAGCTGACGGCGCTGATCTGCTGGTTTCGGCCCAGACCGGCTCCGGCAAGACCGCCGCTTTCGGCATGGCCATTGCCCCCACATTGCTGGGTGAAGCCGAGCGCTTCGATCGCGGCGCCGAACCGATGGCGCTTGTCGTCGCCCCGACCCGTGAACTGGCCCTTCAGGTCCAGCGCGAACTGGTCTGGCTCTATGGCGAGACCGGCGCGCGGGTCGTCACCTGCGTTGGCGGCATGGATACCCGCACCGAACGCCGCGCCCTGGAAGCCGGCTGTCACATCGTGGTCGGCACGCCCGGCCGTCTGCGCGACCATATCGAGCGCGGTGCGCTCGACCTGTCATCCCTGCGCGCTGTCGTGCTGGATGAAGCCGATGAAATGCTCGATTTCGGCTTCCGCGAGGATCTTGAGTTCATCCTCGATGCTGCGCCTGCAACGCGCCGCACCCTGATGTTCTCGGCCACAGTCCCGCGGTCAATCGCCGACATGGCCAAGCGCTACCAGCGCAATGCCGTGCGCATCTCGACCGTCTCGGAGCGCAATCAGCACACCGATATCGAATACAAGGCCCTCGCCGTCGCCCCGAGCGATCGCGAGCACGCCATCATCAATGTGCTGCGCTTCTATGATGCCCCCAGCGCCATCGTCTTCTGTGCCACGCGTGAGGCGGTCAATCGCCTCTCCAGCCGTTTCGGCAATCGTGGCTTCGCCGTCGTCGCCCTGTCCGGCGAGCTGAGCCAGAAGGACCGCACCACCGCGCTGCAATCCATGCGTGATGGCCGCGCACGCGTCTGCGTCGCCACCGATGTTGCCGCTCGCGGTATTGATCTGCCAGGCCTTGAGCTGGTGATCCACGCCGATCTGCCCACCAATAGCGACACCCTGCTGCACCGCTCCGGACGCACCGGGCGTGCGGGCCAGAAAGGCACTTGCGTCCTGATCGTGCCGCACACGCGCCGTGGCCGCGCCCAGCGCCTGCTGCGCGATGGCCGTATCGAGGCGGAATGGGGCAATGCACCGAGCCTTGAGGACATCATCGCCAAGGATCACGAGCGGATCATGTCCGACCCGTCCCTGAGCGAGACCTATGACGAGCCCGCTATGGCGATGGCCCAGGAACTCCTGAGCCGCTATCCCGCCGAGCAGATCGCCGCGGCCTTCCTCAACCGCCGTCAGGCTGACATGCCTTCGGCCGAGGAGTTGATCGAGAGCCCGGGCAGCTATTCGAGTGACAATTCCGGCCCACCGGAAAAGCGTCGCGATCCCTTCACCGACGGTGTCTGGTTCCGCCTGACCGCCGGGCGCAAGCACCGCGCCGAGCCACGCTGGCTCCTGCCCCTGATCTGCCGCCTCGGTCACATCACCAAGCGTGAGATCGGCGCCATCCAGATCGGCGAGGAAGAAAGCCGTTTCGAGATCCTCGGCTCGGCGGCCGAGCGTTTCATGGAAGCCGTTCAGACGGCCGGTGGCGGCGAAAAATCGATCCGCATCACCCGCGATACCGGCGGTGCCGATGCGCCGATCGACCGTCCCCGCGCGCCGCGCCAGCCGGCCGCCTATACCGGCCGTCCCAAGCCCGCGCAGGATCGTGACGAGGTCAATACGGCCGACATTGCGCCGCGCCCGAAACCCTATGCCGGCAATCCGGACAAGCCCTATACGCCAAAACCACGCACCGATGATTTCACCGCGCCCTATTCGCCGCGGCCCAAGCCTCGTGCGGCCGATGGCGACAAGCCTTATTCCCCGCGGCCGAAACCGCGCGCGGATGATGGCGACAAGCCCTATGCACCACGCGCCAAGCCACGCCGTGAAGACGGGGACAAGCCTTACACGCCCCGCGCCAAACCGGGCGGCGCTGCCGGTGATCGTCCCTTCACACCGCGCGCCAAGCCAGCGGGCGACAAGCCCTTCGCGGCCCGCACCAAGCCCTATAGCGCCGACCGCAAGAAGGATGGCAAGCCGGGCGCTGCCCGTCCCAGCAAGCCGTGGGATCCAACTGCGACTTCCGCGCCCGTCAAGCGCCGCTCTCCCACCGAGAGCTCCGCGCCAGGCGAGCCAGCCAAGGCCGTCAAGAAAGTGAAAAAGCCCAAGGACGAATAGTCCCGGCTCTTTGACACCAGGCATGAAAGACCGGATGGCCCACGCGCCGTCCGGTCTTTTTTTATGCCCGTTTTGCGCCTCTACCCGGCAGCAGGGTGAACGGAATCTCCACAAACATGCCTTAGGACTGACCTGATGGCGCCGCATCCGCCGAGCAGGATGTGACCATCGATCCAGGAGGCAAACATGCACAACAAGCCAAAATACTCGGCCCATCAGATCAAGGCCCTGCACAAGGACCGCGAGCGCCGCGCCGAATCAACCGCGATGGATCAACTGAGCACGCTTGTCCGCCAGCACGCCGCCTCGCACGATTTCGTGCGCGACTGGTTCGCCCGCTCAGCCTAGAGCGATAGCCGGTTTGCCGGCTTGCATACGCCCGATAACGGTCGCGGCGGCATGACCGTGCTCGTGGAAACACGCCAGCACGGCGCCTGCCGCTTCAGGTGCGCAGGCGACAAGAAGACCGCCACTCGTCTGCGGATCGCAGAGCAGGTCCCGATCCACATCATGCCAGCCCGGCGGCACTTCCACGAAGTCGCTGACTGAGGCCCAGACCCGGCCCGATGCCCCTGTCCGCACACCGTCCTGGACGAGCCGGCGTGCGCCCTCGAAGACCGGGACATGCTTGCGCTCGATCACGGCCGCAACGCCGCTGCCTTCACACATTTCACGCAAATGCCCCAAGAGGCCAAAGCCGGTCACATCGGTGACGGCATGCACGCCCGCCATCCCGGCGAGCGCCGTGCCCGGACGATTGAGCAGTGTGGTCGAGGCAATCATCTCGGCCATATCGTCGGGCGCCAGTATGCCGCGTTTCATCGCAGCGCTGTAAATCCCGATGCCGAGGGGTTTGCCGAGGATGAGCACATCGCCGGCTTTCGCGCCCGCATTGGTAAGGATCCGGTCCGGATGGCCGATCCCCAACGCCACCAGTCCGTAGAATGGCTCTGCCGCATCAATAGAGTGACCGCCGGCAATCGGCGCCCCGGCCGCTTCCGCGACCGTGCGGCCGCCATTGAGGATGTCGCGGATCGTCTCCATCGGCAACTTGCCGATCGGCATGCCGACAATGGCGAGGCAGAAGATCGGCCGCGCGCCCATGGCGTAGATGTCGGAAAGGGCGTTGGTCGCCGCGATACGTCCGAAATCAAACGGGTCATCGACAATCGGCGTGAAGAAATCCGTCGTCGCGACCATGGCGAGCTCATCGCTCAGCCGGTAGACCGCCGCATCATCGCGCGTGGCCGCATCCACCATCAACTCGGGCGGCATGGCAAAGCCGGGCGTGCGCTCGATGATCTGGTTGAGCACGGACGGGTCGAGCTTGCAGCCGCAACCGCCACCGTGCGCCAGGCTTGTCAGCAGGGGCGGCGTTGTGAGATCGGTCATGATGGCTCCTGATGGATCGGCTACTGTCAAAGACAGGCTTTGGGGGCTGATCGCCGGAGTATACTGCGCCCATGCCCGATTACGCGATGATTGATGACACGGATCCCGCCTCTCTGGCGCGCTTTGATCTGATCATTGATGCCCGCTCGCCCTCCGAGTTTGCAGAAGACCATCTGCCCGGCGCGATCAACCTGCCCGTGCTCAATGATACCGAGCGCGCCCATATCGGCACCGTCTACAAACAGGTCTCGGCCTTCGATGCCCGGCGGCAGGGCGCAGCCCTGGTCAGCCGCAATATTGCGCACCACCTTGAAAACGCTCTCGCCGGACTGCCGCAGAAGTCGCACTTCCTGCTCTATTGCTGGCGCGGCGGTATGCGCTCACGTTCAATGTCGCTCGTTCTCTCGGCGGTCGGCTGGAAGATCACCCTGCTGCGCGGTGGCTACCGCACCTGGCGGCGTAGTGTGGTCGATCATCTCGAGCACAGCACCGACCCTATGCCCTTCATCCTGATTGATGGCCAGACGGGAACCGCCAAGACCGCCATTCTCCTCGAGCTCCACAAGCGCGGCGCCCAGATCCTTGATCTGGAAGGGCTGGCGAAACATCGCGGCTCGGCCTTCGGTGATTTCGCCAGCACGCCGCAACCCGGCCAGAAGCGCTTCGAAACCCTGATCTGGCAGGAATTGCGCGGCATGGATCTGGCGAGGCCCATCTATGTCGAAGCGGAATCCAACATGGTCGGCCGCCGGCAACTGCCCGCCCGCATCTGGAGCGCCATGAAGGAGGCCCCGCGGATAGTCGTCTCGGCGCCGGTTCCCGCGAGGGCCGCCTATCTTGTCGAGGCCTATCCCGACCTCATCTCCGACGCCGGCAAGCTGGACGCCTCGCTCGCACAACTCGCCTCACGCCATGCAAAAACACTGGTCGCGAGCTGGCGCGACATGTTTGCTGCGCAGGACTATCGCAGCCTCGCAGCCGGCCTGATCGAGGCCCATTATGATCCGGCCTATAATCGCGCCCGCCAGCATCGCGACGACAAGCCGGTACTGAGCGTGCATGCCGACCGTCTCGACGCGGCGGGAATCGAAGCACTGGCGGCTCAAATTCTCGGCTCCGGCATCTCGTCCGCCCCTTCCGCACCGGCCTGATCGCCCCCCTGATACAGGCGGGCTGGCGCCGCAACGCGCTGTGAAAGCGATACAAATGCTTGTGGCGCCGGATTGACATCTATAGGGTAGGTTTTAATAAGAAAGTGACTAGGCGGCACCCGGACCGGCGTGCGCCCCCATCGCGGACCATGGATATTTGCGCATGACAGCCTCTACGCCCCGCCAAGCCGCCGACCTGCACCGCAATCTGCGCCTGCCGGCGATCTGTGCGCCGATGTTTCTGGTCTCGGGACCAGAACTCGTGATCGCAGCCTGCCGCGCCGGCGTCATCGGATCCTTCCCGGGTCCAAACTGCCGCACGATCGAGGATCTGGAAGACTGGATGGCGACAGTCTCCGAGGGTGTCGGTGACGAGGACGCGGCCTGGGCCTTCAACATGGTCACGCACTCCTCCTATCCGCGCTTCCATGCCGAACTGGCCCTGGTTGATGCCTACAAGCCGCCGCTCGTGATCACCGCGCTGGGCGGGCCCGGCCGGGTCGTCGAGACTGTCCATGCCTATGGCGGCGTCGTATTTGCCGATGTGAATTCGGTGAGCTTTGCCCGCAAGGCGGTGGCCGCCGGGGCTGACGGCCTGGTGCTGGTCTGCGCCGGCGCGGGCGGGCACACCGGCACGCTGGCCAACATCGCTTTTGTGGAAGCGGTGCGAGAGTTTTTCGACGGGCCGATCGCAGTCGCCGGCGGCATCTCGACCGGAGCCGGCATAGCTGCAGCCGAGGCCATGGGCGCGGACTTTGCCTATATCGGCACAGCCTTCATCGCCGCCGAAGAGAGCCTGGCAAGCCCGGCCTACAAGGCCATGCTGCTGGACGCCACCTCGGCCGACCTCCTGGTCTCGGCATCCGTCACCGGCGTGCCGGCCAGCTGGCTGCGCCCCAGCCTGGAAGATAACGGGCTCGATCCGGACAATATGCCCGTCAAGGGCAAGGTCTCCTTCGACGACCCGGATCGCATGTCCAAGGGCTGGAAAGATATCTGGTCAGCCGGGCAAGGTGTCGGCGCCGTGCGCGCCATCGAGCCCTTCGCCTCGATTGTCGACCGGCTGGCGCAAGCCTATGAGCAGCGCCGGCGGGCCTCGGGCCTGCAAGGCGATGGTGGAGTGGCGCGCTGCGCCGAGTAGCGAATGACTGAACGAGTGAAGCAAACCCGTAATGAGTTGAAGCCGGAGACACGATCAAGATGAGCGAACCCGTTTACATACTCGGCGGCGCACAGAGCGATTTCGCCCGCAACTGGACCCGCGATAATAAGGGCTTGTTCGAGCTGATTTCGGAGACCACGCTGTCGGGACTGGCCTCGGCCAGCATTGATGCCGCCGAGATCGACGTCATCCATATCGGCAATTTCGCCGGCGAACTCTTCTGCGGCCAGGGCCTGCTGGGCGGCATGATGGGTCATGTCGACCCTGCCTTTGAAGGCAAGCCCACCAGCCGTCACGAGGCCGCCTGCGCCTCCGGCTCGATGGCGATCATGGCCGCGATGGCCGATATCGAGGCCGGCCGCTATGGCCTCGCCGCCTGTCTCGGTGTCGAGCTGATGCGCAATGTGCCTGGCCAGACCGCCGCTGAACACCTCGGAGCCGCCGCCTGGGCAGGGCGCGAAGCCGTTGGCGCGCGCTATGTCTGGCCGGCCATGTTCTCCGACCTCGCGGCCGAATACGACCAGCGCTACGGGCTCGACCGGCAACACCTGGCGGAGATCTCGCGGATCAATTTCGACAATGCCAAACGCAATCCGTCAGCCCAGACTCGCGGCTGGAACTTCACCGAGGCCAGCTTTGGCAGCGATGACGAGGCCAACCCGGTCATCCATGGCTGGATGCGTCGCAGCGATTGCGGCCAGGTGACCGATGGCGCCGCCATCGTCTTCCTCGCCTCGCGCGACGTCGCCGCGGGCTATGCCGAACGTCATGGGCTGGATCTGGAGTCCATACCGCAAATCAAGGGCTGGGGTCACACGACCGCGCCGCTCATGATGGAGCGCAAGCTGGAATCGAGCCGGGGCACCGACGGCTATATGTTCCCCTGGGTGCGCAAGGCGATCACCGATGCCTGCAGCCGCGCCGGGATCAATGACGTGCAGGAGCTCGATGCCGTCGAGACCCATGACTGCTTCTCTATCACCGAATACATGGCCATCGAGCATTTTGGCCTGACGGCTCCGGGCGAAGCCTGGAAGGCGGTCGAGGCGGGCACGATCGCACCGGGCGGAGCCCTGCCCTTCAACCCGTCAGGCGGGTTGATCGGACTCGGCCACCCGGTTGGCGCGACCGGTATCCGCATGGCGCTGGACGCCTGGCGGCAGACGTCCGGCAAGGCCGGCGATACCCAGGTCGATGGCGCCCGCAATGTGGCGACCTATAATGTCGGCGGCTCGACCACGGCCAGCGCCTGCTTTGTGATTGGCGTCTGACATCATGCGGGATCTCTATCTGTATGACGCGGTCCGCACACCGCGCGGCAAGGGCAAGCCAGGCGGCGCGCTCTCGAGCCTGCTGCCACAGGAATTGCTCAGGCAGCTGATCGTCGCCCTGCGCGCACGCAATGGCAGCGAGGCGGTGGACGGCGCGACCTCGATGACGCTGGGCTGCGTTGGCCAGATTGGCGCCCAGGGCGGACAGATCGCTCTTGTAACCAAGCTGCACGCCGGCCTGCCTGCGAGCATGCAGACCCGCACGATCAATAATTACTGCGTCTCAGGCCTGACCGCGACGCGGCTGGCGGCCTTCGACGCCAGTGGCGCTGATGATGGCCATATGCGGCTGGCCGGCGGTGTCGAGATGATGTCCCTCGTACCCTTCCTGGCCGATAATGCTCACTACTATAACGACCCCGATACGGCGCGCGAGCTGCGCTACGTGCCCGTCCCTCTCTCAGCCGATCTGATGGCGACGATGGGCGGATTTTCACGCGATGAGCTCGATATCGTCACAGCCCGCTCCCATCAGCGAGCGGCGATGGCCTGGACGAACGGGCCTCTGCAGGAAGTTGTCGCGATCAGGGATGCCGCGGGGGACGTTCTGCTGGATCGCGACGAATCGATCCGCGGCGACACAACCGTCGATGCGCTTTCACGCCTCGAGCCGGCCTTCAACGCCGTCGGCGCAGCTGGCTATGACGCGGTCATGCTGACCGCACGGCCGGAACTGACCGAGATCCGCCATATCCACACCGTCGCCCATTGCCCGCCAATCGCGGATGGCGCCGCGCTCGTCCTGCTGGGCTCTCGCGCGGCCGGAGAAGCCGTGGGTCTGAAACCGAAGGCACGCATCCGCGCCCTGGCCGAAGCCAGCGCCGATCCGGTCCTGCAACTGACCGCCGGATTTGCGGCCATGGACAAGGCCCTCAATGATGCCGGCCTGACCTTGTCCGACATGGACCGGATTGAATTCATGGAAGCTTTCGCCGCCACCCCGGTCAAGTTCGAGCGCGATTATTCGCCGGACCTGGCCAGGGTGAACCCCGAAGGCGGTCACCTCGCCATGGGCCATCCCATGGGGGCAACCGGCGGGGTTCTGGTTGCGACACTGCTTGCAGGACTGGAACGTCAGGGCGGAACACTGGGTCTTGCCGTGGCCCATGGCGGATCCGGAGTGGGCGCCGCTATCGTCATCGAAAGACTGCCGCGCTAGCCCACCAAGTGCGACATATCTGACGCACTTGGCCAGCTCTTGAGAATCTCCGGGCTGGATGGTGCGACTTGCATTGACGAACTCACTTGTAATGTCATACCTTCTAACTCTAATAAAAAGCGAATGGGCGGAACGGAAAAATTCCGATCGCCAAGGCACTCACGTGCGGGGAGAGACTGATGAAATACTTCAACAACGCATCTGCGCTGGCGATTGCGATCTCGCTTTTGTCAGCACCGGCCGTCCTGGCCCAGGACGGTGACACTCAGGCCAGCGATGGACCCGTGCTGGACGTGATCTCCATCACTGCCCAACGCCGGGAGACCTCGCTGCAGGACTCCTCACTCGCGGTTTCGGCCATGACCGGCGACACGCTGGAAAAGGACCGGATCCTCAGCTTTGAGGACCTCGCCGGCTCCGTGACCTCGCTGTCCTTCACAGCACTGTCGCCACTCGACCAGGAATTCAATATTCGCGGCATCACAAATACCCGCCTGGACTCGCCCTCGGCTGACCAGTCGATCGGCATTTTCCTTGATGACGTCTATGTCGGCCGCTCCGGCCTGTTCAACTCCGACCTTTATGACATCGCGCGCGTCGAAGTTATCCGTGGCCCGCAAGGCGTGCTGCTCGGACGCAATGTCGTCGGCGGCGCGCTCAGCATCATCACCGCCTCGCCCGAATTCGAGCCCGGTGGCAGCATCACCACCTCGATTGGCAATTATGACGAAGTGCTGGTGCACGGGTATGTGACCGGACCGCTCGGCGAAGATCTCGCTGGCCGGATCTCCTTCCAGTCCCGCAATCACGCCGGATATAATTACGACATCCTGCACAATCGCGATCTCGACGATCTGCGCTCGATCCAATTGCGTGGCCAACTGCTCTGGGAGCCCACGGGCGAGGACTTCAGCGTCCACCTGACGGTCGACTACACGGATGACGAGTCGAATGGCTTCCACAGCGTCGCCATCAATGGTCCCGATCCGGCAACACAAGGCCCGTGGAGTGCAGCTCGCGAGGCCATCGGCGCCATCCGCGGCGCACCGCTGGACATCCGCGAGAGCCTGCCTGAGCACCCGCTCTATGCCGGCGACGCCAATGAAACCCCTCAAGGCCTCAATCGCGAAGCCTTCGGTGCCACCCTGCGGATCGAGCATGGCGTTGGCGATTTCGCCAATTTCAGCTCCATCACGGGCTGGCGCGGCGGCCAGGCGTCCAATCTCTATGACCAGACCGGCATGGGTCCGAATAATGGCTACGGTGTTATCTCGCCCCTTCTCTTCCGCTTCCCGGTCGGTGAGCGCGAGAAGATCAGCCAGCTGACGCAGGAATTCCGGCTTGTTTCCGACACGCCGGAGAGCCCGCTGGACTGGATCCTCGGCGCCTATTGGCAACACGACAATGTCTCCAAATACGATCACTTCTGGGCCGAAGTGCCGTTCCCGGCGCTCTCGACCCTGTCCGGTGAATCACACTGGGACAATCGGGCTGACACGACCTCCTACGCAGTCTTCGCGCAGGCCGGATACCGGTTCAACGATCAATTCCGCCTCGTTGCCGGCCTTCGCTACACCCATGACGAGAAATCGGGCACCGTGACCGGCCTCGCCGTAGAAACCGGCGATGCCTTCAGCCCGAATGATACAGTGGCCCTGACGCCGCTCTCGCCCATCTACCCGGAAGGCGGCGGCTTCACGACGGATTACGGCCAGGACTGGTCGGAAGTCACACCTCAGGTGACGCTTGAGTATGCACCGAATGAGGACGTCTTCGCCTATCTGACCTGGTCACGCGGCTATAAGGGCGGCGGTTTCGAGGATGATCCGGCCAATGTCGCGGCGGCTCAGTCCGGCTATGACCCGGAAACGGTCGAGAATATCGAACTGGGCGTCAAATACGACTTCATGAATGGTCGGGGACGGCTCAATGTCGCGGCCTTCATGATGAATTACAACGACCTCCAGGTGACCCAGACCGATGATGGCTGCCTGTGCAACATCACCGACAATGCCGCTGACGCCGAGATCCGCGGTATCGAGGCCGAACTTCAATTCGCGGTCTCCGACAACTTCACCATCTGGGGCGGCGCCACCGTGCTGCAGACCGAATATATCGACTTCATCGATTCCACTGGTCTGGACGCGTCGGGCAATGAATTGCAACGCACACCGAGCAGCCAGTTCAATGTCGGTGCCGAGCTGGTCTTCGATGCCGGATCATGGCGCGATGCCATGTCGGCACGGCTGAACTACAGCTATCACGGCGAAATGTTCTGGGCTCCGGACAATGCACAGACCGAAGACTCCTATGGCCTGATTGACGGCCGTCTCAGCCTGACACCTCCGGGTGCCGACTGGTCGGTTTCCCTCTGGGGCCGCAATCTGACCGACGAGCTGTATCGCACCAATATCATCGCCTTCTTCGGCGATGAAGTGTCCCGCCTGGGAACGCCGCGCACCTATGGCGTCGAACTCTCGGTCGACTTCTAGCATTCCACCTCCGAGCGGAGGCGGGTGGACATGTCCACCCGCCGCCCTCCCGAAACTTGAAGGCCGACCCGCTTGTTGCGGATCGGCCTTTTTCTTTGGCTGCACTTATCGGGTTGGATGACTAGCGCTGGCGTGGTGTCGCAACCCGCTTGGCCATGGCATCGGCCAGGCCCTTGGGGTCCCGCGCCAATTGGGCACGCACCTCGACCGCGTGATGATCGGTATCGTGCTCGTCAATACCGCGCGAAGCGGCCCACAGGCCCGAGCGGGCGATATCGACCGGGCTGGATTTGTCGTCGCGCTTCACGTGCGCCGCCATACGCGTATCGACAGAACCGACGATCAGCGCAGTCACATGCACCCCATAGGGCGCCAGCTCGGCCCGCAAGCAATTGGACGCTGCGCGCGAGGCGAATTTGGACGGGCTATAGCCGCCCATATCCGGCACCGCGACAATGCCGCCGGCTGACAGCACATTGATAATCGTGCCGCCGCCATTGGCAGCGATGACCGGCGCGAAGGCCCGGCTCATCTCCAGCAGGCCAAAGAAATTGACCTCCATTTCCTGCCGCACGGCGGTCTTGTTGTCGGTGTCGTAGAGCCGCTCATTGAGGAACATGCCGGCATTATTCACCAGGAGCGTCACGTCCGGACATTTGGCTGCCGCCGCGGCAATCTGGTCCGCATTGGTGACGTCCAATTGGACGGCGCTGATCCGCGAAGGATCGCGGGCCGCGACTTCCTGCGCATCGGCGAGATTGCGCGATCCGACATAGACCTTGGCCGCGCCCTGGGTCAGCAATTCCTCGACAAAGCCGAGGCCAATGCCGCGATTGCCGCCTGTGACCAGCGCAATGCTTCCTTCTACCTTCATGATCGGCTTCCTTTCACCTCATAGAGAATGTCATTGGGTTTCTTGCCGCCGCGCACGAGCACGGAGGGGTCCGGCGCAATCGCGCCGCGCCCCCAGCTCTCATGCAGCGGCATTTCGTGATTCCATTCCCAGGCCAGACGCCGGTGGACAATGCCCCAGCGGCCCTCGCGCTTTTCAAAGCGGTCGACGATGCGCGCCATGGTCAGGCTGTCGAAACTGTCCTCGGCCAGTTCCCGGCGCGAGAAGGTCATGATGTAGCACTCGGCCAGGGCGCTCTCACCTTCCAGCTCAACCGTCATATTGGTGATCGCATGGGTCATGCGCGGCGCTTTGGGCAGGACCTTGCGCATCATGTCGAGATAGTCGGCAGCCGGCCCGTTGAACGTCCCGCCATGATCCTCGATCGCGCCCTCATGATAGGTGCTGGCGATCAGATCAGCATCGCCCCGGTCAGCGCCGCGGCAATAGCGCACCAGCACCTCATAGATCGCCTGCTTGTCGAGCATGGCGAGTAATTGCGCTTCTGTTTCCGCTGAAAGCGTCATCTTGCAGCTCCTTTTGGTGAAATCAGGCCTGGCCGCCAAGGCCGGGAAGGGCGGGCCGATCGAGCAGGGCGCGGACATGATCAGCCGGCGCAATGCCCTCCAACGCCTGCTCGGCGATGGCGGGGGTGAAATAGTCGCGCCAGGCCTTGATGCGCTCACCCTCGAATTCGAGCGTGCCCATATAGGGGATGGCGACATGCTTGCCGTCCGGCGTGTCAAACTCGTCGGCCCCTTCAAAGAAAAGGGCATTCTCAGTCTCGGCGATGTTGAAGATGCGCCAGAACGGATTGCGCACCCGTGCCTTGTAGCCGGTGAGGAACTCACGCGCGCCGGCATGGCCGACCTTGGGTGGATGGGTGACGGCGGAATAGTGCCAGACAACATCCTCGGTAAGGTGGCTGAGGACTGCATCGATATCCTGGCGTTCGCACCAGGCCTCGATCAGGGCCTCCAGGACTTGCCGCTTTGTGCGCATATTCTGTCTCCCCGTGTGTGATACCGGTCCCGCGTCTAGGCGGTGGCCGGTGCCTTGTAGTGTGTCGCCAGGGGCGCGACCTGCAGGCCCGGCGGGGCCGCGATGACGGCCGGTATGGCGTTAAGCACGGCGCCGGCGACGCCGAGCTGCTCGGCCGTCGTGCGCGCCGTCCAGCCCTCGGGCGTCTCCAGATCGAAAGCGAGATTGACCGTCGGCGTGCCCTCGACGCGGATCGACCAGAGCGGTTGATGGGCCGCGTCAGCGGGCGGTGTTTCCATGGTCCAGCTGATGCCGAGATCGACCCGGGTCTCCCCCGCCACCTTGCCCAGCCAGCGCCAGTCAAGCCGCGCCGCGCCGCCTTTGCGGATGGTCCCGGCAGCGATCTCGAGGTCTGTCCCGGCGGCGACCAGAGTGTGCGCCGTCTCGACCCCGTCAAGCGTCCAGCCAAGGCGATGACCGGCGCAGGCAACGACTTCGCGGAAGAGCGCATTCATCGTCTGCCCGGGCACCCAGTCGGCATGATTGGGATCGACCGAGCCCGGCTCGGCCCCGAAACCGATAATGTCGAAGACATATTCGGCGCTTTTGACGGCCCGGCAGTCGACGGTTTCGCGCAGCGAGACCCGGGTCACATCTGAGCAGACGCCGCTGGCCAGCACGGCGAGTTTCTCGAGACCGAAACCGGGATTGAGCCCGGCGCCCATGAAGCTGGAACGGCCTTCGGCACAGGCGGCCTCAAAGGCCTCCCGCCGCGCCTCGCCCCAAAAGGGCGGGAAGCTGCCACCATTGATGCTGATGACATTCTTGCCCGAGCGCAGCAGTCGCAGGATATCGCCATCATGACGTTCAAAGGGCGGATCGAGCCGGGCCGCATGGATCACGACATCGGCGTCCAGCGCCAGGATCTCCTCGATATCACGCGTGGCGATGACGCCGGTCTCGGGACGCCGCGCAATCACGCCGGCATCCTGTCCGGCCTTGGCCGAGCCGTAGACGAAGAGGCCCACAAGTTCAAAATCGGGCCGGTCGATGACCGCGCGCAGACAGGTTTTGCCCATCGCGCCGGTGGCCCACTGGATAATTTTCATGAGTGTTTGCTTTCTGCCGAAGAGTCCGGCCTGGCGGCTTCCGCGTCTCGGGCCCGCTCTGTCATCAGATCGGCGAAGGCGGCTTCAGCGCCGGCGAATCCGTGCATGCCCTCGCCGCTGCGCAATGTTCCGGCGAGCCTGTCCATATCCGCGGCTGGCAGGTCCTGGTGGAAGCGGGCGCCCTGGCCTTCCATCATGCGCGCCTGACGCATCCGGCCGGCACCGCTCACCCAGATCTCGCCACTGCAGGAGCAGGCTGCGCTGCTGAGCCAGACTGCGGCGGCGGCAACGCGCTCGGGCGCCAGCACGACACGGCCGCGCTCATCAACACCCTGTTCTTCAGTCATCCGGGTTGCAGCATAGGGAGCGAGGATATTGACGCCGATCCCATCGCGGCGAAGCTCATCCGCCAGCGTCTGGGCGAACGCATTCAGCGCCCCTTTCGACGCCGCGTAGGGCGCGCGGCCCCGCACGCCATAAAGCCCGGCCGAGGAGGAGACGAACACGAAACGGCCGGCACCCGATGCAATGAGTGGCTCGATGGCCGCCTGGGCGAGGGCGACATTGGCGAAGAAGTTGGTTTCCAGCACGTCGCGAAAGCCGGCCATACCGGCTGTTCGAACCTTGTCTGCCGGACCACTGGTTCCGGCATTGGCGATCACGGCATCGAGCCGTCCCCAGGCATTGAGTGCGGCCCGGACGACCGCATCTGCAGCACCCGGCTCCGCTATGTCGGAATACTCGGCAATGGCTTCGCCGCCCGCGGCACGGATCTCGTCAACAACACGCCCGGCATCATCGGCAGCGCCCGGACGCCTGCGATTGCTGACAACGACGCGAGCACCGCGCGCCGCGCAGGCCTTTGCGAAAGCGGCGCCCAGCCCTTTGCCGGCGCCTGTAACAATTACGACGCGGCCGGTCTGGTCACGTCCCGCTGGCAATTCGTCATGTGGAAGCTGTCCCGTCATGTGACGAGAATAGAAGGGCGTGTTTTCTAATGCAAGTGAGTCGGGTGGGTTTTATCCGGTGGCGCTTGCCGGCTCGGGCGCG